>Ga0209636_10004103_pt1 | contig 14868 bp, 16 predicted proteins | sample DeeMarSWOR152_54_FD_187464 | JGI IMG/M metagenome (GOLD analysis project Ga0209636, IMG submission 187464) | Marine sediment microbial communities from White Oak River estuary, North Carolina - WOR-1-52-54 (SPAdes) (version 2) | ecosystem: Environmental > Aquatic > Marine > Intertidal zone >...
GGAGATACAGGAGCGATTTAGCTATTGAAATAGGTCAACTCGCTGTGCAGACAGGTATCTTCCCTCTTTACGAAATAGAGTATGGACGCTACAGACTGAATGCCGACCCACCTAAACTTAAGCCTATTGAGGAATACCTGAAGCTACAAGGGAGATACCGCCATTTGACGGGTGAGCAGGTTCAAAGAATCCAGGAAATGGTAAACGAAGATTATGCCAAGCTTAAGGAAAAGGTGGCAGCTTCTCCCATGTGAATTGAAGGTACAAAAGCGATGGTTTCAAAAACAAAGAGCCCAAAATTGACCAAGGTTTCCAGAGCAGTAAGCAAAGCTGTAGGAAGCTATCAAAGGGATAAAGACATGTTGATTCAAATCCTTCTGGATTTACAAAGCATGTTTGGGTGGTTGTCCCAGGAAGTATTAATAGAGGTAAGCGAGCAATTAGAAGTACCTATTACCCAGGTTTATCAAATCGCAAGTTACTATAAGGCTTTCAGCCTTATGCCCCGAGGTCGTCATATTATCAAGGTATGTCTGGGCACAGCATGCCAGGTGCGTGGCTCGCCAAGGCTTCTGGATACAATCTCAGCCACGCTTGGTATGAAGCCGCATGAGACCTCCGAGGATATGCGTTTTACTTTAGAAACGGTCAATTGTCTTGGCTGTTGTGCTATGGGTCCTGTGGTTGTAGTTGATGAGACGTATCATACAAAGCCTTCGCCTTCAGACCTCAGGAAAATATTTGAATCGGCTAAATAGAAGGAGAATATGGCGAGTAAAAGAATTTCCTCTCCGGAAGAGCTTGAGCAATTGAGAAAGGGGATTTTGTCGAAGCGAGATCCCAATAAGCTTATTATTAGCATATGCACAATGTCAGTCTGTGGGCAAAGTCGTGGAAGTGTGGATGTTTGTGAAAGATTTAAAAAGGAGATAAAGCGTGCTGGCTTGGAGGACAAGGTAGATATCAGGGAGACTGGATGTCAAGGATTTTGTGAGAGAGAGCCAGTTGTTATCATTTTCCCTGAGGGGATTTACTATGTGAACGTCAAACTTGACGATGTCACCGAGATAATTTCTACAACATTAGTCAAAAGGGGACTCGTAGAGCGACTCCTCTATACAGACCCTACCACGGGTAAAAAGGGAGCGAAGGAATCTGACATTCCCTTCTATAAAAATCAAATGCGCATCGTATTTGGGAATAACAGGTACATAAATCCCAGATATATAGATGACTACATAGCCCTTGGCGGATATAGTGCATTATCAAAAGCTTTATTCCAAATGACTCCCGAAGAGGTTTTGGAGGAGATTAAGAAATCTAATCTACGAGGCCGGGGGGGAGGAGGATTTTCCACAGGAACAAAGTGGGAGACGACCAAGAATGCCCTCGGAGAACCTAAATATGTGATTGTCAATTGCGATGAAGGAGACCCCGGGGCATATATGGATAGGTCTCTCATGGAAGGCAATCCGCATAGTGTACTGGAAGGGCTTATTATTGGTGCCTATGCTATAGGGTCAGAGGAAGGTTTTATTTATGTGCGACAAGAATATCCCATAGCCTACGAAAATACCATTCAGGCTATAAAACAAGCTGAGGAATATGGATTTTTAGGAGAAAACATCCTTGGCTCCGGGTTTGACTTCAAAGTCAAGGTCCACCTTGGGGCAGGGGCATTCGTCTCTGGGGAGTCAACAGCTCTTATGAGTGCCATAGAGGGAAGAGTGGGCGAACCAAAGTTGAAATATATCCATACCGCGGTAAGCGGGGTAAAGGGCAGACCATCATGCTTAAACAATGTAGAGACCTGGGCAAATGTCCCTCTTATTATCAATAAAGGAGCAAAGTGGTTTAATTCCGTTGGCACAGATGGGAGTAAGGGAAGCAAAATCTTCTCCCTAGTGGGCAAAGTAAATAACACGGGACTTGTGGAAGTGCCCATGGGCATGACCTTGAGACAGTTAATCTATGATATTGGTGGGGGAATACCGCAAGGGAAGAGATTCAAAGCGGTTCAAACTGGAGGTCCTTCGGGAGGGGTAATTCCCGAGCAGCATCTAGACACCCCGATTGATTTTGATGAACTCACTAAACTTGGGTCTATGATGGGCTCCGGGGGCACGGTGGTTATGGATGAGGATACCTGCATGGTGGACACAGCAAGGTATTTCATCAGCTTCTGTTGCGAAGAATCATGCGGGAAGTGTATCCCTTGTCGTGAGGGATTAAGAACGCTTCGGGAGATTTTGACTGATATTTGTGAAGGGAAAGGACAAGAAGGAGATATAGAGGCGATTGAAGATATAGCTGGGGTGATGCAGGACGCTTCCCTGTGTGCCCTAGGCACCACCGCTGCCAACCCTGCCCTTACCACTTTGAAATACTTCAGGGATGAATATCAGGCCCATATAAAGGAGAAACGCTGCCCGGCAAAAGCTTGTAAAGCTCTCACTTCTTACTATATTGACCCTGAGAAATGTACCGCCTGTATGATTTGCTTCAAGAATTGCCCTACCGAAGCAATTCACGGTGGCAAAGGCATAATCCACTGGATTGAGCAAGAAAAATGTATTAAGTGCAATACTTGTTTTGAGGTCTGTCCGCCTCGTTTTAGCGCCATAAGGAGAATTTCGGGAGAGCCTCTGCCTCCAACTCCCGGGACCAAGGTTATCCGTGAAAAGAAGAGGTAAATAGCAATGACTATAGCTCTGCAAATAGATGGAAAGGAAGTCAAGGCCAGGGAAGGAATGACTGTATTGGAGGCAGCGAAAGAGGCGGGCATAGAGATACCAACACTGTGTTATCTCGAGAAACTGAAGCCTTACGGTGCCTGTCGAATTTGCAGCGTGGAGGTAGAAAGAAAAGGGAGAATTCGAATAGTGGCTTCCTGTGGTTTTCCCGTGGAACAAGGATTAGTGGTGAGGACACGCTCTCCCAGGATAGATAGGGTCCGAAAGGTTATCATCGAATTAGTTGCACCGACGACAATGGTTGATGGGGAGGTCGCCGGGGAGATAAAGAAACTGGCTAAAGAATATGGTGCGAATACACATAGATTTGAATCTCGCTTCAGAGCAAAGCCAACGAGATGTATTCTTTGTGGACAATGTGTACGCTACTGCGATGAGGTTGTCGGGGGACATGCTATAGGCTTTGTCGGAAGGGGGATAGAGCGGCGGGCGGCGTTTTTCCCGGAAAAAGCCAGGGCTTGCCTTACCTGCCAGGCTTGCTTTGATTTATGTCCCACAGGCAAGATTCCCTCCGAAACCGATTTTGTGGTTTTCGACGGTTTTTCCGTTGATGACTACCTTGCTGGAAAACTTTAGTATCCAAAGATATTTTCAAGGACTCGGCATCTTCGCCGAATCGCAATGCGCAGCCCACAGACAGCCAACAGGCTAATTGCGTAAAATGTCTTTTCCGCATTATAATCTTAACGCTTCGGGGTGTGGCGCAGCGGCTAGCGCGCATGGTTTGGGACCATGAGGTCGGAGGTTCAAATCCTCTCACCCCGACCATAATAAAACCCTTCCCATCTTGTAGAAGCGTGGAAAAAATTTGACAGGAGAAATGAATTACATTATAATTGTTAGACATGACTAACAATTCGGGAGGTAGGCAATGGTAAAACAAGAAGCGCAAAGAGAGCAGACCGCCAGCATGGAAGACTACCTTGAGGCGATAGCTAACCTCGGTGAAGGAAGGAAGGTGGTAAGAGTAAAGCAGATCAGCGAAATGCTGGGAGTTAAGATGCCCAGTGTTACCTCTGCCTTGAAAAAACTCTCAGAACGGGAGCTTGTGGAGCATGAGAGATATGGCCACATAAAGCTTACTCCTGAAGGTGATAAGGTTGCCCGCGATGTGATTTACCGCCATGAGGCATTGACCCGTTTTTTTGCGCAAGCTCTGGGCATTGACCGAGAGATCGCGGAAGAAGATGCCTGCAGGATTGAGCACGTCATTAGCCCCTTGAGTATGGAGAGACTGGCAAAATTTGTGGAGTTTATAGGAGCATGTCCACGGGGAAGGGCTAATTGCCCCAGTAGGTATGAATATTATTTAGAGCACGGGGAGCTCCCTCAAGATTGCTCGGACAGAGGTGTGAAGAAAAGGAAATAAAAACGCCAAAATTTTTTTGAATTTGTAAGTTAAACAAGGCTAACTTATTAGGTATAGGGGATAAGCTATGACCATGCATCAAAACGAGCAATTGACCCTGGCTGAGATGAGGACTGGCCAGACAGGCACTGTGGTTGGAGTTCTGGGAGGACATGGCTTAATTCGGCGTCTGGATGCTTTGGGTATCAGACCGGGGAAGAAGGTGACCAAGCTGAGTTCTACTCTATTTCGCGGCCCGGTCACGCTCAGGGTGAATAACACCCAGGTGGCTGTTGGTTTTGGCATGGCCAGAAAAATAATAGTCAAAGTAGATAAATATCTACCACGGGCTTCCTGAGATGATGCGTATCCTGCTTGTGGGTAATCCCAATGTGGGCAAAAGCGCCCTTTTTTCTCGACTGACCGGTACATACATTATCGCTTCCAACTATCCCGGCACAACCGTGGGATTCACTAAAGGGTATCTGAAGCTGGGGGAGGAGCGGGCTGAGCTTATCGATGTCCCCGGCAGCTATACCCTTGAACCAAGTTCTAAGGCGGAAGAAGTAGCTGTGGAGATGCTCAAAGAAGGAGACTTGGTCATAAATGTCGTCGACGCCACCAATCTGGAGAGAAATCTCAACCTAACCTTGCAGTTGCTGGAAAGACAGACTCCAGTAATAGTTGCCCTCAACATGTGGGATGATACTCGGCATCGAGGTATAAATGTTGATATTGCCAAGCTGGAGGAACTTCTTGGAGTGCCAGTTGTACCCACGGTAGGCGTTACCGGACAAGGAGTAAGGGAATTAGTCAGGCGTCTTCCCGGGGCAAAGGTGCCCGAAAACGCTCGTACTTATTCTAACAGTGATGCGCGGTGGGCGAGAGTGGATGACATCGTGAGCCAGGTGCAATCATTGAGCCATCGCCGCCATCGCTGGTATGAGCATTTGGAAGATGCCAGTAGTCATCGAGTAGGCGGGATATTTATCGCCGTGCTGGTCCTTTTTGCCACCTTTTGGTTCGTCAGATTCGTTGGCGAAGGAATAATTGGCCATGTAACTGACCCCCTCTTTGAATGGCTGTGGACACCGCTGCTAATGAAACTGAGCCTTGCTTTAGGGCCAGGGAGTTTCTGGCACGACATCTTGATAGGCAAACTTATTGGGGGAGAAATTGTCTATCTTCAGTCCTTCGGTTTGCTGAGCACTGGACTTTACATTCCCCTCGCTGTGGTGTTGCCATATATCATTGCTTTCTACTTGGCATTAGGGATACTGGAAGATGTTGGTTACCTGCCCCGCCTGGCGGTATTGATGGACACAATAATGCACCGGTTGGGACTACACGGTTACGCCATCATCCCCACTATTCTGGGCTTTGGGTGTAATGTGCCTGGCATTATGGCAACTCGTATTTTGGAGAGCCGCAAACAAAGGTTTATTGCGGCGACTTTGATTTCTATTGGCGTTCCCTGTGCTGCCTTGCAGGCTATGATAATCGGACTGGTGGGGAAGCAGGGGGTGGGATACGTAGCTATGGTCTATGGGAGCCTGTTTATATCCTGGGTTATCATAGGGCTAATCCTTAACCGTACTGTCAAAGGATTCAACCCGGAACTTCTGGTGGAGATTCCACCCTACCGCTTGCCTCCGTGGCGGGTCATTGGTGAAAAGCTCTGGCTACGGGTCTCTGGTTTTATTAAAGAAGCCTTGCCCATAGTCCTCGGCACCGTGTTAGTGGTAAACATCCTATACACTTTAGGAGTTTTCGATGCTATTGCTAATATTGCCGCCCCGGTATTGACCGGGCTGTGGGGGCTGCCTAAAGAGACAATTACAGCCTTAGTTATTGGCTTTCTGCGTAAGGATGTGGCTATGGGCATGCTAGCTCCCTTGGCACTAACTGCCAAGCAACTGGTTATCAGCAGCACGGTCCTGGCTATGTTTTTCCCTTGTGTAGCTACCTTTGTGATACTGGCTCGGGAGCTGGGGGCAAGAGACTTGCTTAAAGCTGTTGGAATAATGATAGCAGCAGCTCTAATAATGGGTAGCTTGCAGAACTTGATCCTGTAGGGTGGGATGCTTAAGGGCTGCACTATGTCATAGCCCGATTTCCTGCCTTTGTAAATACCATGTAAGCTTGTCCAATTATATAGGGTATTGTATCATAGGGTAAAATGTGATTGCCCGGGCATAGTCTAGTGCAGACATTCAACCTAGCGGCAAAAGAAAAACAGTCACGCCAGAGAAGGTGCAGAGGTTGGAGAAATCAGGAGAAGGTCGGAGATGGAGATAATCCCAGCCGTTGACATCAGGGGCGGCAGGTGTGTCAGGCTATATCAGGGTGATTATAACCAGGAAACTGTCTTTGATGAGGACCCGGTGACAGCAGCCTTGACCTGGTATTCCCAGGGGGCACGCTGGCTCCATATTGTCGATTTGGATGGGGCGGTTGCCGGTGAGCCCCAAAATATGGAGATGGTGGAGGAGATAATAAAAGAGAGCGGCCTGTTAATAGAATTAGGCGGCGGTATCAGGCAAGAAGAGGTAGCAGAAAAACTGTTGCGTCAGGGGGTAAGCCGGGTAATTTTGGGAACCGCGGCGATAGAAAACAGAGAGCTGGTAAAAAAACTATGCCAGCAATTTGGCGAGGCTATCGCAGTTAGCCTTGATGCCCGAGATGGCAAGATAGCCATCCACGGCTGGCAGAAAGACACGGTTTTTGAGGTCCTCCAGTTAAGCCGAGAGATGGTTGATGCGGGAGTGATGCGCTTCATTTATACTGACATAAAAAGGGATGGCACCCTTACTGAGCCTAACTTTGACATTATAAATAGATTGCTTGCTGACGCAAATGTCCCCATCATTGCGGCCGGGGGGATTTCCAAGCTGGAGCATTTACGGAGGCTTAAGGAGCTTGGCGTAGAGGGAGCCATTATAGGCAAAGCTCTTTATACCAGAGACATCGATTTGGGGGAAGCTATAATCAATTTCGGAACTTAGGAGGCAAATGTTAAACTTCGATGATAAAGGTTTGATTCCAGCTATTGTCCAGGATGCCAGGAATGGTGAAGTCCTGATGCTGGGCTATATGAACAAAGAGTCGCTGAAGCGCACATTAGCCAGTGGAGATGTCTGGTTCTATAGCCGCAGTCGGCAAGAACTGTGGCACAAGGGAGAAACCTCAGGCAATTTCCTCAGGCTGAAGTCCATCATCAAGGACTGCGACAGCGATACTCTACTTATAAAGGCTGAGCCTACAGGTCCAGTATGTCACACCGGCAATCGGACTTGCTTCTTCCAGCAACTGGAGAACCAAGACACAGTGTAAGCATTGCAACCTCTTCATCCCTTTTACTATGTACTTTAGCCAGAATCAGCAGCCCTGTCAATCTCGATGACCTCGTTTAGTGCCGATATAGCAGCCTCTAGTTGGCCATCGTCAGGCTCCCTCGTGGTTATAGCTTGCAACAACAACCCTGGAGCCAGAAGAACTCGGACTATCTTGTTATTGATGTGGCCTGCCCCGAATTTCATGATCTCATAGCTAATAACAGCGATAACCGGGATAAGGGCTATGCGGGACAGTAGGCGTATCCATAGGGTTGGCTGACCAACCAGGGCGAAGACAAAGATAGCTACGATTAGAACGATGAATAAAAAGGCGGTGCCGCAGCGAGCATGGGCAGTAGAATAATTCTTAACCGACTCCACTTCCAAAGGGACGCCTGCCTCATAGGCATTCACTACTTTATGCTCGGCTCCATGATACTCAAAGACTCTCTTAATATCAGGTATTAAACTTATCAACTTGAGGTAAGCGATGAAAATGCCAATACGGACAAGTCCCTCAAAGACATTGCTCAGTAAGGCAGAATCGATGTAAGGGTCGATAAGATAGCGGGTGGCGAAGAGAGGAACCATGATGAAGAGAGCTACAACCAAAGCAAGGCTCGCGGCTACGGTTCCCCATAAAAGCGCTGCAGGTATTTTCTCTCCTTCTTCCTCTGCTGCGGCAACTTGAGCAGAGTGAAGTAATGACTGCGTGCCCAAAACCAGGGTTTCAATGAGCACGATGATTCCTCTTATAAAAGGCATTTCTCTGAGACGCCCTTTGTATATGCTGGCCAGGGGCTGCCTCACTGTGTTTAATTCTCCATTGGGCTGGCGTACAGATATAGCCACGCCTTCCTTTCCCCGTATCATCACCCCCTCCATAACTGCTTGGCCACCGTAATGAAAAGGTTTTGACATTAGCGCCTCAACCTCCCTAGCTGCCTAAAGCGAAGACTGCAATTTTGTCTCATTATGAAAAATCCCTAATAGTATTATGATAAAAACGGCTGAAAATATAAAGTTTATCTACTAAAGTAGCAGCAATGAAAGAATTTCTAGTTTCCCGAGGTAAGCTTAAAAGTAAACACTGCCCGCGGTCAAACAGCCGCTGTCACAACAAGAAATAACAGGCCCCCCAAACCTCCAACATGGCATAAAGAAATAGAGAGTTGAATGTATTCCATCATTTCATCTTGTATCGCTTCTTAAAGCGCTCCACCCTTCCCATAGAGTCGACTATCCTTTGTTCGCCCGTATAAAAGGGGTGGCATTTACTACATACTTCCACTCTGATTTCTGCCTTAGTTGAACCAATGGTGAAGGTATTACCACAAAGGCAAGTCACTTTAGCATTATCATAATACTTAGGATGGATTTTATCCCTCATTTGTAAACGCTCACCTTTTTTTTGTATCTGGTTGCCGGCTCATATTTAACATAGCCATCTATTAAAGCAAAGAGGGTATAATCTCTCCCCACACCAACATTGTTTCCCGGCAGTATACGAGTCCCGCGTTGCCGAACCAAGATAGTTCCAGCGCGAACTTGCTCTCCCCCGTACCTCTTCACTCCCAAGCGCTTAGCTTGACTATCCCGCCCATAACTTGTGCTACCACCGCCCTTTTTATGTGCCATGCCTATTTTCCTTTACCCTTAACAATTTCGTTTACCAATATTTTGGTATAAGTCTGGCGGTGTCCCCTCTTGCTTCGGTAGCGAACTTTGGACTTATATCTAAATACTACAACCTTTTCTCCCTTAGCTTCCCCTAAAGAAGTAGCCACAACCTTAGCCCCCTTAATAATAGGATTTCCTACAAGGGTATTTTTATCTTCCCCAATAAATAACACTTTATCCAGCTCAACTATGTCGCCTTCAGGGACATCTAAACGCTCAACTTCTATTGTTTGCTTTGGGGCTACCTTGTACTGCTTGCCACCTATTTCAATAATAGCGTAAATCTTCTCACCTCCATACAGAAAAGGGGATTTTAGCACCCCAAATTGCCCGATGTCAAGCTAAGAACGCTGGGGTGTCAACAACATATGGCTTATCGTTCAACGAGGATTGTATTGGCCCACTCCAGGCTACAGTTTGTACAATTTGTTAAGAAAAGTCTGGGTGAAAGAAGTCCTGCATATTAATTTCTTAACATTTCTGTTATAACATTAAAGAGGCATGGAGCATCGCCAGGAGACTAGGGATGGCAAGCAAAAAGGTTTTAGTAGTTGATGACGATGTAAAGACCGTGGAGTTGGTCAAGCTCTATTTAGACCGGGACGGCTACCAGGTTCTAACTGCTTATGATGGTATTAAAGCTCTGCGCCTGGCTCGAGAAAGCTGCCCCGACCTCATTGTTCTTGACCTTATGCTGCCAGACATCGATGGACTTGAGGTCTGTCGTATCCTCAGACATGAATCCGATGTACCAATTATTATGCTTACTGCCAGGACTACTGACCAGGACAAGCTAACAGGCCTGGGTTTAGGGGCCGACGACTATGTGACCAAGCCTTTCAGCCCTAAGGTGCTAGCGGCTCGAGTACGAGCAGTGCTAAGACGTCTTCCCGGAGAGCGTGGCCTTGCAGAGATTAAGCGTGATGAACTTAGTATGAATTTTACGAAACACGAGGCGTGGTTTGCAGGCAGACCATTGAATTTGACCAGTGTTGAATTTAAGTTACTGGGGGTTCTCGCCAAGGAGCCGGATAGAGTCTTTACCCGGGCAAGCCTCATTGAAGAAGCTTTGGGCTACGATTTTGAGGGTTTCGACCGCACTATTGATGTTCACATCCTCAACCTACGCCGAAAGCTGGAGCCAGACCCCAGCCACCCCAGATATATCAAGACGGTATATGGAGTCGGCTATAAGTTTATCGGAGGTGAACAGTGATACATAGGTTGTGGTTTCGTTTCTCGATAACTTTCGCCGTGATAATAGTGGTGACCGTCGGCACCATATATTTCTTCGTCAGTCAGCGCCTCGCTGTCGAAGTGGAATATTATGAGGAAATAAGTGAGCAATATCGTACCGAACGTACCGATCAAATAATATCTAGGCTATATGCCCATTATTGGATGTACCAATGGGAGGGCGTCCAGCCCGTAGTTCAAGATGCGTCGAGTATCGCCGGGACACATATTATATTGACCGCTGCCAACGGGACAGTCATAGCTGATTCACAGGGGAAACTTTTAGGGGAGTATTATAATCCTGACTCACTAGGCAGTAATCTCACGATGCCCTGGAGCGCAGAGTTTTTGGGGAAAGTTTACATCACCCTTGACCCAGAGGCAGAACCATTTGTTGCTCCATTTCGAAGACTCTCCGAGTCAATAAATCGCTTTCTTCTCTTGGGAGGCGCGGTAGCAATTGTCATCGCTTTGATACTGACGTTTGTCCTGTCGCGGAGACTTTCGTCACCCATCGGTGTCCTTGCCAATGCTGCCAGGAGATTGGGACGAGGAGACCTGTCCCAGAGGGTTCAATTCAAGGGCAAAGGCGAAGTTGGGGTGCTGGCTCAAGCCTTTAACTCTATGGCTGCCGACCTGGAGCACGCCGAGCAATTACGACGGAATCTGGTTGCTGATGTTGCTCACGAACTAAGAACCCCTCTTTCCAATATTCAAGGCTATCTGGAGGCAATTCGCGATCGGGTGATGAAGGCAAATGCCGCTACTATCCGCTCCCTCAATGAAGAGACAGCTCTGCTTTCACGACTGGTTGATGAGCTCCAGGAGCTAAGTCTTGCCGAAGCCGGCGAACTGAAGCTGGTTTATCAGGCAGAAGACATCACCAACGTAGTTAAGCAGGCAGTAACTTCCTGGCAGCCCCAGTTGGCAGCAAAGGAGGTATCGCTGTCCCTTGACCTACCTGATAATCTGCCACTGGTTAACATTGACCGGCAACGGGTCAACGAGGTGCTGCATAACCTTCTGGAAAATGCGGTGGCTCACACTGGTAAAGGAGGCACCATCACTGTGGCTGCTGCCAAACAGGGTGACTGGGTAGAGGTTTGCGTAGCGGATACTGGCGAGGGCATTCCTGCTGAGGATTTGCCTTATATCTTCGAACGCTTCTATAGAGTGGACAGGTCCCGCGCCAGAGCTACCGGAGGCAGTGGTCTGGGTCTTACTATTGCCAAGCGCATGGTGGAAGCCCATGGCGGAAAAATCACAGCCCAGAGCGAGCTGGGAAAGGGAAGTAGTTTTTCATTTACTCTCCCTATTGAGGAATAGCATTCACCATGCTGCATGCGTGATGCTCAGCTATCGGGTGTAGCGCCAAGCCTTTCCTTTTGTTTGATGTTCTAGTATTATACGAGCCACCTGCTTGGAAGGGATTCTACATATGAATAAGAAGCTATTGATTGGTTTATTAGCTTTGGGTGTAATAATGATAGTGGTAGGCTTGGTGATAGTGTTTGTGGGCTTGCCTTAGCTTAATCGCTCTTGCCACTTAAGTTCTTGGTCGAACACCAAATAAATCACCACTGGACAAACATGGGCATCACTACATGAACATAATTGTCCACGCCTATAGGGCGGATGGTTCCCGGGCTCGAGGGGGTGGTGAGTTCTAGAGCGACCTGGGCTTGGGGAAGGACAGATAGGACATCGGAAAGGTATTTTACATTGAAGGCGATTTTCGCCTCTTCTCCGTCAGTGAGAGCGTCGATTTCACCAACATTGTCTCCAACCTCCTCAGCCTGAGCAGAAACAGTTACCTTTCCTGGAGCAAGTTCAGTACCCGGGGTAATAACCAGGCGAACTATGCCACTGGCATCGCGAGCAAATATGGAGGACATTTTAGTAACCCGCAGAAACTCATTAATGTCTAGTACAGCTCGCGTGGTATAGCTTTGAGGAATAACCTGGGAATAATTGGGGAAGGAACCTTGAATAAGCTGAGAAACCAGCTCAGCATCCTTGAGGCGGAAGAGGACCTGGCTCTTTTTTTCGTTTACGGTGATTTCTACGGGTTCCTCCTGTTCACTAAGAAGGCGATTCAGTTCATTGAAGGTCCTGGCTGGGACGATAACCGTAGTCTTCACGCTGACTGGCGAGCCGAGGGTTGTCTTGTGGACAGCTAGCCTGAAGCCATCGGCAGCCACTAGGTTGAGCTGCTCGCCATCGAACTCAGTGTTAATTCCGGTTAATACCGGGCGGGATTCTTCAGTGGCAGCAGCAAAGGCGACCTGTGTAATTCCTTCCCTGAGGCTAGCTGCCTCAATGGTGGTAGTTATGCCATCGCTTATCTGAGGAATAGGTGGAAAATCCGCGGCATCAATGCCGTGAATATGGGCTTGAAAATGGCCGCTCTTAAGCTCCAGAATGCGACTGTTAGCGGGAAGATTGATCTCAATTAAGTCGTTGGGCAAGGAATTAACAAAGTCGATGAGCAAGCGAGCAGGCACAGTTATGTCTCCTTGCTGTTTCACTTTAGCGCCAATCCAGCACGTGGTAGCCATTTCCAAGTTGGTGGCTGCCAATTTGAGACGCGATTGCTCAGCGGATAAAAGGATATTTTGGGTGATAGGTAAAGTGGATCTAGTGGCTACAGCTCTCCCTACGATGCTTAGCCCCCTATTTAGGTTTTCTTGAAGACAAGATAATTTCATGGAATACCTCCCCCTCTGTGTATAATGACAGTATACTATCAACAACTGCAATAATCAATGATTCGATTTAATCCAAATTCCAGAATCCTCGAAGAGTTTGCTCTAAAATGGTTAGGTTGCCCTCCTTGGTATGGGAAGGCAAAAATTGCGGATTAATACGATAGTGGTGCTTTACAGCATACAAGCTGCCAGAAAACCCTGGGTAATGTATTGAGTTGATGTACAGCCAGTTGAAACCCATTTCTGCGACACGGGAGGCATGCTGGAGCCAGTCAGGCATAGTCCCTACTAGGCGAGGGAACAGATTATAAATAATGGGGATCGGCCTTTGATTGTTCACGAGGGGTTACTGTCTTTTTTTATTATCTGCCCCAGTATACAATATAATATAAACTGTAACAAAACCTATTATTGACATTGGGACAGGGTCTGCAAGTTGGGAGAAGATGCTGACGATTTGATTCTGAGCATTGACCTTGGAGGCACCAAAATACTGACGGCGGTGACCAACTCTCAGGGAGAAATGCTATCGCGCGACCACAGTATAACGCCAGCCCTAAAAAGCCACGAGGCGATTATCCAGTCTATTTTGGAGTCTGCGTATCGTGCTTTAGAGCAGGCAGATGTTGCCATTTCGGAGCTTACTGCCATAGGGGTTGGGGCACCTGGTCTCGCAAACCCCGAGACGGGCATCCTCCTTACCTCACCGAACCTGCCAGGATGGCGAGACGTTCCCCTGAAAGACATAATACAAGAAAGGCTGGGCAAGAAGACCTTTCTCATCAATGATGCCAATGCCGCTGCCCTGGGGGAATTTTATTTCGGTGCTGCCCGGGGTGCTCGTAACTTCATCTATATTACTCTCAGCACCGGCATCGGCGGAGGCATTGTCATTGATGGCAAGATTTACAGTGGGACTATTGGTGCCGCTGGCGAGGTGGGGCATATGACCATTGATGACGAAGGTCCAATCTGCAACTGTGGAAACAGAGGTTGTTGGGAAACGCTGGCCTCGGGGACAGCCCTGGCCAGGGAGGCAAGGCATCGGATTAAAGAAGGAGTCACAACTTCCATTCTGGAATATGCCGAGGGCGACGTGGAAAAGGTGACGGCACAGGTCGTTCATAGCGCTGCCGAGCAGGGTGATAGCTTGGCTAAAGAACTTATTGCTCGGACTGGCTACTATGTAGGTGTGGGGCTGGCCAATTTAATAAACATATTCAACCCGGAGTTGATAGTTATTGGTGGTGGTTTATCAAACATCGGTGATATGTTGCTCAAGCCAGCCTTCAAGGTGGCTGGAGAGAGAGCATATAAAGAGGCTTTCCAGGCTGTGCGCTTCGCTTCTGCTGAGCTGGGTCGAGATTCCGGCGTGCTCGGTGCCGCTGCCTTTGCCCTCCAGGAGATGAAAAAGCTCCCTTGTGAGTAAAAGAAAGGACAGGGTCCGCCATGAGGTGATGTGATGAGTATATCTATCGGCAAGCTAAGAGGGCTCCAGCAATTGGCTGATTCCAGGGGCATAATGACAATGTGTGCCATTGACCACAGGGGAGCGCTTAAGCGGGCCCTGAACGAGGAAAACCCTGCTGCGGTGAGTTACCAGGATATGGTTGATTTTAAGCTTGACCTTTGTCAAGCGGTAGCGCCTTTTGCCAGTGCCATATTGCTTGACCCGGAATACGGAGCTGCTCAGGCTATAGCTGCGGGTCTCTTGCCCGGGCCTAAGGGGCTTCTTGTCAGCATGGAAAAGACCGGCTATACCGGAGACAGTACGGCTAGAATTACTGAGCTTCTGCCCGGCTGGAGTG
>Ga0209636_10004104_pt1 | contig 14867 bp, 17 predicted proteins | sample DeeMarSWOR152_54_FD_187464 | JGI IMG/M metagenome (GOLD analysis project Ga0209636, IMG submission 187464) | Marine sediment microbial communities from White Oak River estuary, North Carolina - WOR-1-52-54 (SPAdes) (version 2) | ecosystem: Environmental > Aquatic > Marine > Intertidal zone >...
CAAATTCATCTTCGCTGAGATTCACTTCAGCAAAAATTCTATCCTTAGCAAACAGATAATCCGTAATAATCCTGGAGTTGAATAGATCTATTTGAGCAATCTCTCTCTGCTGTCGATATCGTGACATGAGAAAATAGATTTGGGTGTGGAAGGCGTATTTAGCACGATCAGAATAAAATTTTTCGAGAAAAGGATTATCTTCGAATGTCTCGGCAACAATTCCTGCATGAAATTTATCCGCCAGAATTTTTGCGAGTGATGTCTTACCAGCGCCAATCACGCCTTCAATCGCTATAAATCTCAATTCCTTCATTATCGATCTCTGTTACGTAATCTTTTACCTTTTTGCTTGAAAATGGTGGTGTGAACTCAGGCGAGATATCGCTCAGTGGTTTTATCGCGAACGGACGATTATAGAACTCCTTATGAGGAATTGTTAAATCCTTATCATGAACAACATGGTTGCCATAAAATAGAATATCAATGTCGATAATCCTCGGACCCCACCTCACGACTGGTTCTTCCCTTCCCATCTTTGACTCAATATTTTTTATTACCCGTAGCAGTTCTCTGGGCGTGTATGTACATTCAACTTCTACTGCCATATTCAAAAAATCAGGTTGATCATACTTGCCCCATGGTTTTGTTTTGTAGATTTTTGATTTTTTTAAAATAGCTATGTTCTGCTTCTCGATTTCATCGAGAGCCGTGAGTAGATTTGTTTTTAGTTCTCCTCTATTAGTGCCTAAAAGAAGGAAAATTCCGTCCATCTCAATTATTGTACCCGAAACTATACAGTTGTCAAGAAAGATTACGATGATGATACGTATCGAAAAATCACTGTTATCATTCTTTTATCCCCGTAAGTTGTTAAACTTATGGGACAATCGAGAGAGCGGTGAATACTTTTTCAGAGCTCTCTTATAGAGAGCTGAGATACCTTCTATTTTTTTTAACTTCTTCGTATGAGAAAAATACGACACCTGCAAAAGGTGAGTCATGGACCAATCTCAACTGTTTTTCAACTTCTGAAGGACTGAGAAGATAAAGACCCAATCCAACCACTACTCGGCGTGGTTCATCAACTGCTTTTAAAGTCGATGCTAAAATGCCATCAATATCTTTCGTATACGCCATGAGGCACACAAAATCTACGAAATCTGAATTAAGCCACGTAACCCATTCTTGGTGGTATCCAGCACGGGCAGTGACATGGTTTGCTTTTACCGCAACAGAAATTTCTATATTCGGGTACGTTACCTTAATAATGTTATTCAAGTCTTTGATAAAGAGCGTGAGGTCATCTTTGACAAACCTAAACCATTGAGATTTAAAGTCATCATATCCCCATATACTCAGTTTTCTCTTGAGGCTATCAGGGGAGGTGAAGAGGTCGCTCGGATCAATAGAAAATTTTCTCATAAATTTAGTCCGCAGAAAGGAGTCGTAGATAAATTCTTGGCTGGGGTACCTGATATAGTCGAGGTGAATTCCATCAAAATCATAGTTAAGCAACTCTTCAATAATCCTCGTAATATATAACCTCACCTCTGAATTGGCTGGCGCGAGGTAGTATCCTTCGATACCCATCTGTCTCAACCTATCTACATCATAGTCGAGGATTGATTCCTGGTACTGATCCCTGACATACCACTCTGGATAACGATTGATCGGATGTTCGGAATTCGGTGTCCACGGTGCATAACCCCATGAATAAAAAGTATTGATCCACGCGGAAACCTTAATGTTCCGGCGGTGTGCCTCATGTATAAACTCCTTAAGCCATGCATCAGAGAGCATCCTACTCGGTACGTATTTGGATGGATAGTAGGCTTCGCCTGATGCGAAGACCTGTAGGAAAATGTGGTTAAACCTTCCGTCAAGATGCTCGAATATCTTATTATAGTCGGTGATCGACCAACGAGGTATCCATATACCTCTAAAATCTGTATGGAGAATAAACAGTAGCACCAAGATCCCCATACCCATAATGTAGCCAGAATTAATAAAATGTCAATTTACAATTCATCACTGTAATCTATTTTCTTATCACTGTAATCATTCTCTCAAGTATTGACTTTCCTACTGATTTACATAGAATATGGGTAATCAAGGAGGAATTATGGGTTTGTCCACAATATTAATTATCATTCTTATTCTCATTGTCTTGAGTGCAATTAAAATTTTGCGGGAATATGAACGAGCAGTCGTATTCCGACTCGGAAGATTTCTCAAGGTAAAGGGTCCTGGTATATTCATTCTCTGGCCAGGTATTGATAAAATGACAAAGGTTGCATTACGGGTAATCACTATGGACGTACCAGCACAGGATGTTGTTACCAAAGACAATATTTCGATCAAGGTGAATGCCGTTACCTATTTCAGAGTGTTTGAGGCATCAAAGGCAATTTTAGAAGTCGAAGATTACCTCTACGCCACGAGTCAGCTTGCCCAGACGACCTTGCGGAGTGTCTGTGGCGAATATGAACTCGATGATATCCTCATGCAGAGAGAAAAGATTAACATGCGTTTACAAAAGATTATTGACCAGGCAACTGACCCCTGGGGTATCAAGGTTTCGATGGTAGAAATTAAACATGTTGATATTCCTACTGAGATGCAGCGTGCAATTGCCCGTCAGGCTGAGGCTGAACGTGAACGAAGAGCCAAGATAATCCATGCTGAGGGAGAGCTCCAGGCTGCCGATAAATTGAGCAAGGCTGCAGAGATAATTGGCAAAACACCCACTGGTATTCAGCTGAGATTCCTACAAACCCTCACCGAAGTAGCCACCGAGAAAAACTCAACGACCATATTCCCTGTTCCAATCGATCTCTTCGAACCCTTCTTAAGAAAACTTGGTAAGAAAGAGTGATTGGTGTTTATCAACAGAAAGGGATACAGTTTTTTGATGTGATAAAAGAGGCTCTCAGGAAACATCTGAATCTCGATTCTCTGCACGCAGGATTTTTTGCACTGACGTCCAATTCTTACAATCCAATAAAGCAGCAGTATGATGCGAGTACAGTTATCAGAGACCTCACCGATCAGAGCAGTTCTAAATTCAATCTGAGGCTTGGTGTGGTTGAGGTCGATATCTACGCACACGGTATGAACTTTATCTTCGGAATGGCTGAGCCACTAAAAAGGGTCGCGCTTGTTTCGACGTATCGCCTCGCAGGTGATAAAATCACCGAGCGTCTTTCTAAAGAGGTTGTCCATGAAATAGGACATTTACTCGGACTAGAGCACTGTTCTAATCCCTCCTGCGTAATGCATTTTTCGAACACCTTGAACGATACCGATTATAAAAACGTGGGGTTGTGTAATAACTGTAGGATATACATTGAATAACTACACACTTTTCACTCCCGGACCTATTGATGTACCCGATGATATATTGCAGGAAACTGCACAGCCGCTCGTCTATCATCGTGAAGAGCAGTTTAGCAACTTACTCTCAGAAATTGCTGATAAACTCCGCCGCGTCATCTACAGCAATGATCAAATCTTCTTTTTCACATCGTCCGGTACTGGCGCGATGGAGGCAGCGTGTAACAACATCCTATCGAGCAGCGATGTACCGATTGTTGCAGTATGTGGTAAATTCGGTGAACGTTGGTTAGAACTCTGTAAGACATACAAGATTCAACCAATCGTTATCCGAGAAGACTATGGCAAATCAATCAAGCCTGAATACATAGAAGATGCACTCAAAAAGCGAGGAACACCGACGGTTCTATTCACGACGCTCACGGAAACATCGACTGGTGCTCTCGATGATGTAAAAACATTTGGTGAAATCTCAAAGAAATATGACTCACTGCTCGTTGTCGACGGTGTTGCTGGTCTCGGCGCTGATTTCTGTGCACAACAGGATTGGCATATAGATATTCTCGTTGGCGCATCACAAAAGGCATTCATGGCGCCACCTGGAATATCATTTCTTGCAGTATCGAAGAAGGCACTCGAAAAAATGAGAACGTCTGACCTCCCAAAGTATTATTTTCATTTACCGATGTATGAAAAATTCATTACTCGACACCAAACACCATTCACACCAGCAATCACTGTTTTATATGGGTTAAGGAAAGGTCTTGAAATTATTCTAAAAAGAGGATTGGATGAGAATTTCGAGCGCCATAAAACAACAGCTCAGCATGTTCGTAAACGTATAGAAGAGATGGGATATGATCTCCTCCCCGAATTTCCTTCAAATGCACTGACGGTTGTAAAGATGCGTAGCACTATTGATAGTACCGAAGTCATCAAGGAAATAAAAGAAAAACACCATATCCTCTTCGCCAATGGCCAGCAGAATTTGAAAGGGAAGATAATTAGAATTGGACACATGGGTAATTATGACACGAAGAAATTGGACAAGGCACTCGATGTTCTCCACAAAGTTCTCAAGCGCAGAGAAAATACATGAAAAAATATAGAAGGCCAAGGTTCGATGACGGAGTATGGTTTGATCCATTGACTGGTGTTTTTAGCAAGAAATATTTTGAGCATCAACTCGACAAGGAACTGCAGCGCGCAGTGAGGTATAATCATCCGTTGTCTATTCTCTTGCTCGGTACAATTGATTTTCAAAAAGTTATTGATGAATGTGGTAACCGTGAAGGTGATCGAATACTCAAGGAATTATCTCACATCTTGAGGGAGACCCTTCGTATTGTCGACGTAGTAGCACGATTTAGCGAAAATGAATTCGTCATACTGCTACCAGAAACCAAAAAGGCGCAGGCTGCGCTGAGTGCCAAGAGAATTCTAAAAAATATCCGGAGTTATGATTTCTTTAAGAATGATCTTCAGGTAAAAGAACTCAGTGTGTCTATAGGTATCGCTGGTTTCCCTGAAGATTCTGGTAAACTTGAAGAACTCATTAAAAAACTGACCAGCGCACTTGCGCGAGCAAAGAAACAAGGGAGTTTTAAGGTCATTTTGTGTAAGTAGGCATACAATTTTTTAAGGAGGTAACATGCCAATTACCCCTTTAGAGATTCGTAAACAGGAATTCCGAAAAACGCTGCGAGGTTACGACACTCATGAGGTGAGGTCATTTCTCGAAATGGTTTCCTCAGAAATCGAAGATCTACTGCGAGAAAATGCGAGTCTGAATGAAAAAGTGAAGGATATGGACTCGCAAATTGAGGATTACCGCCGTATGGAAAAAATTCTACAGGATACGCTCACGACAACCCAAAAAGCGGCAGATGAATTAAAGAGTGGTGCAAAGAAGGAAGCTGAAACAATAATTGCAAATGCGAAAGTCGAAGCACAGAGATTTTTGCGTGATGCTCAATCAGAGCTTGCCAAGATTAAAGAGGAAACAAAAATGGTTGAACACCAGAAGCTCCTCCTCGTTTCTGAGTTTCGTGGGCTCCTCGAATCCTACCTGAGATTACTCGAGAGATTAGAAAAGAAATGAAGCAGAAAGCATCAGAAGCTGCCGATTACATCAAAAAACACACAACGAGCAGACCAAAAATCGGCATTATACTCGGCACTGGCCTCGGTAAGTTAGTGAATGCAATAACTATTAATAAATCGTTCTCCTATGCGACGATACCCCACTTTCCAGTCTCAACCGTTGAATTTCATAAAGGCAGATTAATTATTGGTACATTACAGAAGAAGGCGATCATTGCAATGCAGGGAAGGTTTCACTACTATGAGGGGTACAGTGCAAAAGATATAACCTTGCCAGTTGTGGTGATGAAATTGCTCGGCGTACGGTACCTGATTATTTCGAATGCGAGTGGTGGACTCAATCCAAAGTTTAAACCTGGAGAAGTAATGCTGATAAGCGATCACATAAATCTCATCCCCGATAATCCGTTACGTGGTCCAAATAAACCAAAGCGTGGCCCACGTTTTCCAGATATGTATGAGTGCTACAATAGAAAACTTATAAAAATTGCTGAGGAGGTTGCCCTCAAGAATGCCATAGCAGTCAAAAAGGGGGTTTATGTAGCAGTTTCAGGTCCGAATCTCGAGACAGCAGCAGAATACCGATTCTTGAGGACTATTGGAGCAGATGCCGTCGGTATGTCGACTGTTCCCGAGGTCATCATGGCTCGTTATCTAAAAATGAATGTTCTCGGAGTTTCAGTAATTACTGATATGGGTATTGCTGATGCGCTCAAACCGACAAGTATATTGAAAATTTTAAAAGCGGCAGTACGTGCCGAACCTCAGCTGGTAAAAATTGTCAGCGGAGTTGTCCAGAAACTATGAATCAGCACATAAAGACATTATTACTGATTAGTATGGTGTTTTCTATCGCACTCCTTACCTCCTGTGCCCAGAAAGAAGAGCGTATCAAAAATGCCCGTACGTTCATCAAGACGTGGAATTATGACCGTGCCCTCACAGAAATAATCTCGTATCGAAACGATAAAAACCCAGAAATTCAGTATCTCTTAGGTTATTGTTATCTCAAGAAGAACGAATTTGAAGGCGCAGCACGATATTTTGAGAATTCGTTGTCAGAATCTGAATTCTTCAAAGACAGCATCATCAGGATCTATAATGGACTCGCTCAGAATGCGATAAAAATTAATGAACCAGAACGGGCACTCTTTCTTTATCAGGAGATAGCAAAGTTAGTCCCTGAGTATGAGCAGGCAAATAACCTCTTTATACTCGGTGATTTAAATTTCGAACAAGGCAACTACTTATCTGCAGTGCAAGCATATCAGGAAGCACTCCGCATCGATTCAATTTCAACACAAGCGAAAGAGGCACGACCTAAATTTATCAGGTCCTTAGCTGAGACCGGCAGTCTGACACTCGCCTTAGGACTCGCAACCGAAGAGTACGAAAAATTAAAAACAGCAGCTAATTTACTACTCTTGACTGAAATAAAATTCACGGTAGGAAAGAATTTTTTTGATGCAGGGCTGTTCGATAGTGCTCAGGTTTACTTCGAACAAATAACAGAACACTTCGAACCAAAATCATTTTTAGATGATGCCTATTTTTACCTCGGTGAAATTTTTCTAAAAAGAAATATGCTCGATACAGCACTCGAATTTTATAAAAAAGTTTTGCGTTTGAATCCGTATGAAAAAGGTGACATCATTAAAAAAACAAAAGAACGCATTAAAGAAATCGAGGAGAAACAATGAAAAGAATCATCTTCATGATCGTCGCTTGTGTTATGATGTCCTGTACCACGAGGCAGGCGCTACCGCCGCTTTCAGCACCGGATGAATTCGAACGGGCGATGGCCTATTTTGAAAACAAAAAGTACGACAGCGCTATCCAGGCATTCGAGAGAATAATCTTTTATCACCCAACATCAGAATATGTCGACGATGCCCAGTATTGGCTCGGCAGGTCATATTTTGAAAAGAATGACTACACGCAGGCGGTTGCTGAATTTGACTACCTCTTGAGAAACTTTTCAAATTCAATCTTTTCAGAAGAAACGTACCTCTATCGAGCAAAATCGTACTTCTTCAATGCACCGAGTTATGATAGAGATCAAACAGGCCTCATAGCAGCCCTGAGCTCACTCAATGAATTTCTCACGCTCTATCCGAATTCAGAACATACCGATGAGATAAAAGAATTAATACTCGAGGGAAGGAATCGTCTCGCAAAGAAAGAAATTGAGAATGGAAAACTTTACATAAAACTAAAAAAATCTGATGCCGCACTCTTATATTTCGACTATGTGCTCGAAATATATCCAGAGACCAACGTCGCAAATGAAGCCAGGTTTTACACTGCACAGATATATGAAAAAACGGGGAAAATTGACGAAGCACTAACACTCTACAGAGAACTCCTCGAGGATAATCACTGGAAAGAAAGAGCAGAGAAGAGAATTAAAGAGATAGAAAAAGACAGTGACGAGTCAGACGTTGGTGAAATCCAATAAAAATTCCCGAATCGGTATTTTTGGTGGACTCTTTGATCCACCGCACATTGCGCACTGCATTATTGCCCAGTGGGTACTAGAAGAATGCAATCTTAATAAGATAATTTTTGTGCCGGCAGCCAATCCACCACACAAATCGAAATATTCATCATACTATATACGATATGAATTGACTGCTCTCGCAATCAGGGATAATGGCAAATTTGTGATCAGTGATATTGAAAAAAAGATACGTGGCAAAACCTATACGATAGACGTAATAAAAAAACTGAAGCAGAATGTGCACGGATCATTATACCTCATCATTGGGAGCGACCAGTGGCAGGAGATCGAGACGTGGAAACGTCCTGCTGAGCTCCTGCACGAATGTAAAATAATTGTCGTTCCCAGACCTTGGTACCCAATCAAAAAGACAGGACGATTCTATAAAAAAATTCTCATCAGTCGTACACCACTCATTGATATTTCATCGACTGTCATAAGAAAAAGAATCCAAAAAAACTGTGATATTACCTATTTAGTACCCCAACAAGTACTGACCTACATCCGTACAAAACATTTGTATCGGTAACTCTACGAGGCTTGGCCTCGTAGATTATGCGTAATGATAGCCCCTTGACAAGAAAAAAATTTTCTCGTAAGATATAGGAGAAGGTCATAATTGAAATGGTGAGATTATTGTACACAAAAGCTTAGTTTGAAGAATAAAAAGGAGGGAGACAGGTGGCACAGTATCGATACGTTCATCACCTATTGTGTTTAACTTTCCTTGTTTTAGGAACACAGATACTGTACTGCTCTAAAGAAGAACAGCCTGAACCAACATATCCTCTCTCATAGCAATACCTGCCATTTCCTGGAGCCCAGATGGCTCAACAATTGCTATTAGCTATACGCCATTAATCTGGGATAGTATCTATAATGAGTATACAGGTATTGACGATTCGATGGGACTGTGGTTCATTGAACCAGACGGCAGTAATCTCACCATGTTCTTGCAGGGCTTTTTTAGCTCGCTTGACTGGCATCCAAATGGAGAAACGATCATCGTTCCAGGTCATGTCATTGATGTAATCGATACGACGGTCAGCGACCTCTACATAGGTGCATATCCTCGTTATAATCCAGACGGAAGCAAAATTTCTTATACGATTTACGCGGGTGATTCCATGGGGCTCTGGATAGTAAACAGCGATGGTTCTGAGGCACACCGCATTGCGATCAACACTGAGAAGGCAGATTGGGCACCGAATGGACGGGAACTGGTCTATGTGCGTTATCCTCATGATCCATCGCCGCTCGTAATTGCTGATACCAATGGTACAGTTACATTTGACATCCCTCTTCCTGAGACAAACTCAGGTACGCCTTTACGATCGCCAGCTTCGTTTTCACCGGATGGAGAAAAGATTCTGTTCGACTATCAGATTATTATCGGTGATTTCCAATCTGATGAGATGCTCCTCTCTGACTGGCAGATTTATGTGATTAATCGTGATGGTACTGGTCTCGAGCAATTAACTGAAGATGGCGGGCTATTTCCAGTATGGAGTCCTAATGGACAACAGATTGCATACGTGAAATATAGTTATTGGGGTAGTGAGGAAGATGGCGATGGTCAGTTATGGGTGATGAATGCAGACGGTTCTGGTAAGAAACAATTGACCTTTGTGCGAAATTAATCCTACGAGGCTTGGCCTCGTAATGGGGTTCGGATCTTTATTGCTTTGGGAATGAGTGATACGGTAACATCTTGCGCCTTTTCTACTTCACCATCGACATCAGTGAGGTAGAGTTTGTCGCCCTTAATCCTCAATTCTCGTCCCTGGTAGTGATAGACATTTTTATATTGTAAATGGTCTGCCCGGTACACTTTTCCGAGGACATGGATTAAAAATTTGAAGATATTGGTATCCTTCACATAGAGAATCTCGAAGAGTCCGTCATCAGTTTTTGCCATCGGCGCGATGTGCATGTCACCGCCAAAAAACTGTCCGTTTGCCACGCCGACGATTGGTATGAACGCATCATCGATAAACTTCTTGTCTATCCAAACCTGTAGTCGCATCGGACGGAAGGTAATGAGTGCGAGGAGACTCGAAAAGAGAAATGTCAATAACCCACCGATTCCCTTAGGAAGCGTATTGGCAATCCTGTCTACATTACCACCCAAACCAGCATCAAAAACATTGGCAAAATAGCGCTTCCACTGTTTCGTAGCAGTCGTGAACGTAATTTCTCCAACATCGATCGACTGTACTCTTCCCTGTTTGAGAATTTCGATGGCTTCTTGCCAGTCATCTGGTATGCCCAGTGTCTTTGCTAAATCGGCTCCAGTACCGAGAGGAATAATGGCGATATCTGGAACACGCTGAGGATCGTGTAAGACTCCGTTCACAATTTCATTCATCGTTCCATCACCACCAACGACGACGATGGTCTGAGCTCCCTGCTTCACTGCTTCCTGGGCAAGATGCGACGCATGCCCTCTTCTCTGAGTGAATTGCCACGTGACATCGAATCCTTCTTTTTCTAAATGTGCTAAAACATCTGGCCAGCTACGTCCGGCTCTGCCGTAGGCAGCATGGGGATTGACAATGGCGTGGAGTCTTTTTTTCTGCGGCATCTGATAAATAGTATCCAAACTCAACCCGGTGTCAATATCTAATCGCTGTAATCAGGGCGAAGCCCTTGCCTTGCATAAATTATTGCGTATAATTAACCATGCCGAAAAAATTTGTCCTGATCGATGCCCATTCAGTAATATTCCGTTCGTATTTTGCCTTCATTAAAAATCCCCTCAAAAACTCAAAAGGAGAGAATACATCAGGCATATTTGGATTCTTGAATACCCTCGAAAAGGTCAAAAAACGGTTCACGACAGACTACATGTGCCTCGCCTTTGATGCACCTGGTAAGACATTTCGAGATGAAGAATTTGAGCAATATAAGGCAAATCGGCCTCCGCCGCCTCCTGACCTTCCCTTTCAGATAGCAAAATCAAAGGAACTCTCTCAGTATCTCGGTATTACACACCTCGAGAGAAAGGGGTATGAAGCCGATGATGTCCTCGCGACCCTTGCTCAGAAATTGAAGAACCAAGGAGAAGTATACATCGTCTCATCTGATAAAGATCTTTTGCAAATGGTTTCTGACAACGTATATATGTATGATGCATATCGAGATCAAATCTATGATAGAAAAAAAGTAATAGAAAAATTCGGTGTACCGCCTGAAAGAATTCCAGATTACCTCGCGCTGACTGGCGATTCGATCGATAATGTACCTGGCGTGCCTGGTATCGGTCCAAAACGGGCGGTCGAAATCATGCAGAAATATGCAACATTTGAGGAGGCGATTAATACAGATAAACGGCTCGTCGTACATAAAGATAGTGCTCAGTTATCACGAAAATTAGTAACCCTTGAGTGCCGGATACCGCTGACAATCCGACCAGATGATCTACACATTCAAAAACCTGATCTCGATAAACTCATGCCACTCTTGCTCGATCTTGAATTCCATTCATACATCAAAGAATTCTCGAGCACCCACGAACCTGCAGTAGCTGTGAAGAGAATAGAAGATCTCTCTCCGATTACATTCGGCAATGCAGTCGGCATCGGTTTCGATGATACGAAAGAGATATATCTCTGTTCAACGCCTGATGAGGTCTACCAGATCGAAACAGATCACGCCGCGACCGTACTCACTGATCGTGAAAAAATCAAGATCGGGCATGACCTGAAGCGCCTCATAAAAAAAACGACCCTGAAATCACCACTATTTGATTGTGGTATTGTCGCCTGGCTCATTGATCCGAGCAAGAGATCGTATTCACTCGAGGATATCGCACTCCAGTTTCTCCGCACCTACCCTCACGTAACACCGGCTCATGTTGCCAGCCTCACCATGAAACTCTATTCTCAACTGAGCGAGAAACTCGACGAGCACGGAGAAAAAACGCTTTATTACGACATCGAAGAGCCACTCATATTTGTCCTTGCGAAAATGGAACAGCGGGGCATCAAAATTGACATACCGTATCTCCACACCATGGGTGAGGAAATCCAAGCAGAAATCCAACAGCGCGAAAAAAATATTTACAAAATTGCTGGAAGAAATTTTAACATCAATTCACCGAAACAGCTCGCTCACATTCTCTTTGAGGAATTAAACTTGAAACCCCTCAAAAAGGGTAAAACTCACTATTCAACGAACGTCGAAGTCTTACAGCAGCTCAGCTCTGTTCATCCGCTGCCGCATGAAATTGTCAATCATCGTGAATTATCAAAGATAAAATCGACCTACATTGACCCACTCATTGCAGCCGCTCAAAAGAACCGTATTCATACAACATTCAATCAAACAGGCACAACAACTGGTCGTCTCTCTTCATCTAATCCGAATATTCAGAACATACCAATCAGGAGTGAGCTCGGAAAGAAAATGAGAAAAGCATTTGTTGCTGAAAAAGGGTTTTTACTCGTATCTGCAGATTATTCTCAGATTGAATTACGCCTCTTAGCTCACATCGCACACGATAAAACTCTGATTCAGGCATTTAAATCAGGTCAGGATATACATCGCCATACTGCTTCACTCGTCTTCGGCATTTCCGAAGAGAGCGTCGACGAGAAACAGCGGAGAATGGCAAAAGTAGTGAACTATGGGCTCATCTATGGCATGAGTAATTATGGACTTGCCCAAGGGCTCGATATACCACAGGAAGAAGCACTACAATTTATCGAATCATACTATACACTCTATGCTGAAGTGGACCACTGGCGTGCACAGGCAATCTCCTCGGCTGAAGAGAAAGGATATGCTGAAACACTATTCAAGAGGAAAAGACCCCTCCCTGATATTCATTCGAGTAATCGAAATATGAGGGAGTTTTCAAAACGGGCAGCAATAAATACGCCAATCCAAGGAACTGCTGCGGATTTAATGAAAATGGCGATGATCGACGTCGAGAGAAGACTCACCACGAACAAATTCAAGAGCGGCTTGCTCCTCTCTATTCATGACGAACTCCTCTTTGAAATTGAAGAAAATCGTATTGAGGAGGCTCAAAAAATGATACGAGAGAGCATGGAAACAGTGATGAAATTGGCTGTTCCTATTGAGGTATCAATCGGCGTCGGTAAAACGTGGGGCGAAGCACACTGAGAGTCCGCTTCTCCATACAATGCTTGACATTTTTCAGAAATTATCTATAATGATAGTCTATGAAGACGAAAGTTCTTAAGAAAAATGAGATTATTCGAAAGTGGTATGTGGTGGATGCCACTGATAAAATTTTAGGGAGGCTCGCCTCGCGCATTGCGCGTATTCTGATAGGTAAAAATAAACCACACTATACACCTCACCTGGATTGTGGTGATTTTGTCGTGGTTGTGAATGCTGATAAGTTTCGGGTTACTGGGAAGAAAATGAAAAATAAGCTTTATTATTCGCATTCTTTTTATCCAGGTGGGCTTAAGACAATTAATCTCGAATTGCTATTGAAGAAACATCCTGAAAGAGCACTGTACCACGCAGTAAGTGGTATGCTCCCCAAAAATAAGCTGAGACAGCGGCGTTTAAAACGCTTAAAGCTCTACACATCAGCTGATCATCCACACACGTCACAATCGCCTGAGAAGATCCAATTAACAGGAAACGAGGAGTAATATCTATGGCTAGAATAGTAACTGGTTCTCGAAAAAGGTCACGGGCAAAGGTCATGCTCACTTCTGGTAATGGTATGATTAAGATCAATAGCCGCGATCCACTGAAGTACTTTGGCAGACAGGATTTGGTCCAGCTTGTTAATCAGCCGCTCATCACTGCCGGCGTTGTTGGAAGCGTAGATATCAAGGTTAAAGTGAGCGGTGGTGGCTTATCTGGACAGGCTGGTGCAATAAGCCACGGCATTGCAAGGGCACTTGTTGAATATAACCCCGAATTACGACCAACGTTAAAGAACGCTGGTCTCTTGAAACGTGATCCGAGAGAAAAAGAACGTATGAAATACGGCCTTGCCAAACGAAGGAAGAGATTCCAATTCTCAAAACGATAGGGAGGTATGTTGGTGCTAGTGAGTATTGAGAAGCTTGTACATGCTGGAGTTCACTTTGGACACCGCACGAGGCGGTGGAATCCGAAGATGAAAAAATACATTTTTGGAAAAAGAAATGGTGTACACATCATTGACCTACGCCAGACGCAAGAAGCACTCAAACGTGCCCATGAGGCAATTGTTCGCATTGCTGAAGAGGGCAAGGGTATTCTCTTCGTAGGTACAAAAAAACAGGCTAAGGATATCATCAAAGAAGAAGCAATGAGGGGCGGAATATTCTACGTAACTGAGCGATGGCTCGGCGGGCTACTAACCAATTTTGATACCCTCATTCAACGAGTACACAGGTTAAGAGAATTTGAACAGATGAAGGAAGATGGCAGGTGGGAACTCCTTCCTAAGAAAGAACTCTCTAAGGTTGATAAGGAGTATGCCCGTCTCGCAAAATACTTCGATGGCATAAAAAATATGGACCGCTTGCCTGGACTGATCTACATTGTGGATATCAATAAAGATGTTACTGCTCTCAAAGAGGCTCAAAAGGTTGACATTCCGATAGCAGCGATTGTTGACACCAATGTTGACCCAACCGACATTACCTATCCAATCCCAGCGAACGATGATTCCATTCGATCTATTTCCCTCGTCACAAAAATCATTGCTGATGCAGTCATTGAGGGACGAAAGGGATTCGAAGCAGAAGAAAAGGTGACCTATGGAGATGGAGAAGGTTAGAGAATTACGGGAACGAACCGGTGCCGGGATTGTAGATTGTAAAAATGCCCTTGAGGAGGCTCAGGGAGATTTAGAACAGGCAGTTGATATTTTACGGAAAAAGGGCGTAGCATTGGCTGCCAAAAAGGTCGGCCGAATTACCAAAGAAGGTATCGTCGATGCCTATATTCATCC
>Ga0209636_10004105_pt1 | contig 14865 bp, 10 predicted proteins | sample DeeMarSWOR152_54_FD_187464 | JGI IMG/M metagenome (GOLD analysis project Ga0209636, IMG submission 187464) | Marine sediment microbial communities from White Oak River estuary, North Carolina - WOR-1-52-54 (SPAdes) (version 2) | ecosystem: Environmental > Aquatic > Marine > Intertidal zone >...
CTTTTGTATTTGCATTTCTGTTTACCGGTTGAGATCTCCTTAATATATCTTGCTTTCTGTCATGCGTTTTTTATATCTTTGATAATACCGGAATAGTTGAATGGAAAATAAATAACGAGTTAACTAATGTTACAAGCTACAGGTTGCAGGTTGCAAGTAGTTTAATATCAAATTATTATCAATAAATTTCTTAACGGGAATTATGATTCAGGTTTAAGTTTAATTGCTCTATTGATTAAAATATATTACCTGTAACTTGCAACATATAACTCGCAAATTGAGTCAATTAATTTTCGGACATATCTTTCTCTGGTTAGATTCATACAGCATTTCTGGTATGAAACTTAACAAAAATATCATTATAGCGCGAAAGGGAATCATCCTGGTACTTATATTAAGCTGCTTTATTCAGAATATTTCCTCTCAAACCGATACTACATCTACCGATATTCAGAAAAATATTCTTCAGGCAGATGATTTGGTATTTTCCATAGATACAAGCCGTTTGAAAATCATTTCGGCCGGACGTATCTCTAAAAATCTTGATGAACTTCCATTGACAGTATATGTCATATCTCATGAAGAAATTCTCCGGAATCAGTATAATTCGCTTATTGATGTTTTGAACTCATTGCCTGGTATCGTAACTTCTCAACCGGGTACCGGGGAACTGGGCGAGAGTTTTCAGATATGGGGGCTTACCGGAAACCTTTATACCAAGATCCTGATTAACGGATTACCTGTTAAGCCTTCTGTTGTTACCGGAATGCCCATTGGCAGCCAACTGCCAATCCGACAAGCTGAAAAAATAGAGGTTATATATGGTACTTCCTCTTCTGTTTATGGTGCCGATGCTGTTTCAGGTGTCATTAATATTATTACCAGGGAAGCAGAAAAGGGAACCTTTGCCAGAGGAGATATTAGCCTGGGAGAAGACGGATATAGTTATATTAATTTTTTTCTCGGAGGAAAAGGAGGAAAGAATAATAATATACTTCAGTACAGTTTTTACGGAAGTAAATCGGAATATAACAATATGGATGTGAAATATGCTGATGTAGGGGTGTATAATCCATTGAATTATTATCAGCAACAGGGAATGACATTCAATATCGGTACAGAAAGTTATGAACCTCTTGAGATTAATGAATCAGTTCTGCGGTTGAATGGTGTTGATCCTGATGAATTTAAATCAGAGTATTACGGGAAATTTTATGAAGGCACCGTTACCGAACCTAAAATGGAAAATATGGCATCTGCTGCTCATATGATAGGATTACAGATGAAATTTCGTGGTATCAGACTTTCGTATGATAATATGTACCGCAGGACACATAGTTCTCTTGGGTTATCCCCGGTGTTCTACAAATATAATAATCCCCAGAACTACTGGGGAGAAGGTATTCAGAAATTCACACTGGGTTATACAAAGGATTTCAAACGTTTTTCTTCTTCAACTCAGGTAAGTAATCTGGATTATCAGATGGATAATAATTCAAGCCAGGGATTAACTTTCCTTTATAATACTGATAAAATCTACCGCTTTTCTGCTTCAAATGACCTGTTACTGGAGCAGGTGTTTTCAGCCTCTCTCATCAAAAATCTTGAATTTGTTATAGGTCTGTCATATCAACAATCAACCAATCTTCCGGTCACAAATTATCTATGGGTACCTTTTAATAAGAGAGATTATAAACCATTAAATGAAAAAGTAATTATCCGGGACACCTTGCTGGGCTATTTTGGAATGAATCCAGTCAATTTTAGCAATATTTCGGAATTCTTTCAATTTTACTATATCCTGAAAAAATTCAGATTTTTAGGAGGGATCCGGTATGATATAAATACATTATATGGAAACCGGTTCAGTCCACAATTAGGTATTTTATACAAAACAGGTAAAAAAATATCATTTCATCTATCGGCCGGGACAGCCTACAAGGCACCACCCTCTTCGATCGTCTATCAATCACTTGCATATCCTGTTGATAATGATCAAATAAATTATCTTGTCGTTCCAAACAGGGAATTGAAACCAGAAAAGTTTAATACCCTTGAATTGGGCTTCAACAGGCCATTTTTCAAAAGAGCATTGATTCATCAAACCTTTTTTTATTACAGGATTACTGATCATATTGTTCCGGAAACTTTTCCAATGAGTGATTATAACTATCTATATCCTGCAAACGATTCGGTCCGAACATGGATTAATAATCAACAGTCTATTTCAAATGTCGTAGGTAGTCAGACTACGTTATTATTCAACGATCTTATCAAGTCAGTACACCTGAACACAGAGGTTAGTCTTTCCTTCCTGAGTCGCCATGATCATCTTCCAAATGTAATGGAAATTGTAACTAACTATCTTTCATTGATGCCGAAACATAGCGGGAAATTAAAAGTATCATTATATCCTGCTAAAAATTTCTATATACATATAGAAAGCCTTTGGATGACTAAATGGTTACGTTTGCTTATTCCATTTGAGGATATTTATAACGAATTATTTAAAAAGACAGATGGATATTATGCAATGAACGTGCTTGCAAGCTATAATATCAGTGATAACCTGGGGATTTTCCTGAAGGTTACAAACCTGTTTGATGAAAAATATGGTAGTGTCAATGCCACTATACTTAACGAAAACCTGGTGTATAATCCTCAATTGAGAAGAAGTTTAAGGTTTGGATTATCGTATAAACTTAATTAAGTTGCAGGTTACAAGTTACAGGTTACGGATTGCAGGTTAGTTTATTATTAACATGCAACCTGGAACCTGTAACACACTATTTACTACAAGTATTTAGAAATTCTGTCTCAAATGTTTGATGTAGAATGGAAATAAAATCTTTTAAATATATTGCTACATTTTTTCTTTCCATGTTTTCACTATTGCCTATAGCAGGACAGAATACAGGATTAATCAATCTCGATTTGGTCTCTCAGGATTCTGCAAGGGCTGTTGTTTTATTTAATCAGGCCAGAGAGATGTTTGAAAAAGACAGTCTAAATGTGGCTCTTGAACTGGCAACAGATGCCCTGCAGCCAGTCATGAGTTCTAACCAGAAAGAGCTTGAAATTTCAATCTTATCTCTTATTGCAGAGATCTATAATCAGGAAGAACAACCCGGAGATGCCATACCATTCTGGCTCAGGGTAGCAGATATCCTGGAATCAGGAAAAGATACCTCAGGATTACCTGTCATCTATTCTAATATTGCTATGAACTACCATGAGGAAGGTATTTATGAAAAAGAGGGTGAATACTTTAAGAAAGCTTTATCGCTTATCCCCCCCGACATGGTTAATAAAAGAGCTGAATATATAGAAAAAATCGGATTGGCAACTTTTTATGAGGGCCAATATGATTCAGCAATTATATATTTTGAAGATCTGCGGACTTTACTCGGCCATACAGGCACCAATGATACACATATACTTAGTTGGCTTGTTCAGTCTCATAACAGGATCAAACAATATGACCAGGCTTTACATTATAATGAAATCCTTTTTGAAAGAGCTAAAAGCCAGGGTAATTATATGTTGATGTCAACCCTGAAAAACAATATTGCTTATAATCTTACATTATTAAGAAAGTATGATGATGCATCGGTTGCCTATCAGGAAGCAATAGAATATGGTGAAACAGCCGGGATTTCGCAAAAAGAAATGGCACTTTTAATGACCAACACAGGGATCTGTTATCAGAATATGAGGGAGAGTGATGAAGCGAAAAAGTATTTCCAGATGGCAATCACAAATCTTCAATCATCCGGTCAATATGCTGAGAAATCACGAATTGAAAACATCCTTGCCCTGATTTATTTTAATGAAGAAGATCTTTATAATGCAGGATTCTTCAGCAAAAATTCCATTGAATCGGCAAAACTGGCAGATGATCCACAAAGACTTGCAGAGGGGTATTTAACTTATTCCAGGATTCTCAGGGCAGGTAATGATCCAATTCTGGCATTGGAGTATTATGAAAAATATCTGGCATTGAGAGATTCCATACAGCTTGAGAATAAAATGGAAGAACAGGAGTTGGCACAAAGAAAGTACCAGCTTGAAAAATCTGAAAAAGACCTGAAACTAAAACTGAAAGAAGAACAGGTAAAAGAACTTGCCATTCAGCAACTTACTCTTCAATTAGAAAGGGAAGAACAGGAAAAGGAACTGCTTAAAAGAGAGAATGATCTGCAAATGCTTGAACAGGAAAGGCTCAGACAATCGCTGATTATCACGCAGCAACAGCATGCAGCAGAACAACAGGAAAGGGAAAATCAGATACTTGAACAGGAAAACCGAATTGCAGAATTACGGCTCGAGCAGGAGGTCAGAAAGCAGAAAGAACAGGAACAGGAAATTCAGCTTTTAGAAAAACAACAACAACTTGACCAGGTGGAACTGGAAAGGCAAAAAACTGCTAAAAAGGCTTTAATCTGGATTATTGTTCTGGTCGTTTTAGTAGCAATGCTGATCCTGGGAAGCTTTATATCAACAAGAAAGAAAAATCTTCTGCTTGCCAGGCAAAAAAAGGAAATTGAAGAGAAAAATATTGATCTGGGGCAGAAAAACGAAGAAATTATTGCTCAGAGAGATGAAATAGAAGCACAAAGGGATTTGTTATTTGATCAGAAGCAGGCTATTGAACAGTATAATATAGAGATTAAAGAAAGTATTGAATATGCAAAAAGAATCCAGTCAGCAACCCTGCCGGATCTGTCTTTACTGGATTCAATCATTTCCGAGTATTTTGTTCTGTTCCGGCCAAGAGATATAGTCAGTGGTGATTTCTTCTGGACGGCTGTGGTTGAAAACTCAACCGTTTTGACAGTTTCTGACTGCACAGGGCATGGTGTTCCCGGAGCATTCATGAGTATGCTTGGGATGTCTATATTAAAAGAAGTTATACAGAAGGAATATATAACTCATCCGGGTGTGATTCTGCGACGATTGAGAAAGGAAATCATCAATGCATTAGGACAAAAAGGAATCTCGGGGGAACAACGGGATGGTATGGATCTTGCTCTTATTACTATTCACCATGATTCAACAAAACTTGAATATGCCGGGGCTTACAACTCATTATATCTGATACGGGGAGCAAATCTGGAAAAGCCAAACATACAGAATATGTCAGTATTTGAGTATGAAGATCATTCACAATATGCTCTCTATGAGATACATGCTGATAAGATGCCCATAGCCTATCACGAGCGAATGGATAAGTTTACAACAAATGAGATGGATTTGCATAAAGGTGATGTTTTGTATCTTTTTACCGATGGTTATGCTGACCAGTTTGGAGGTCCGGCCGGGAAAAAATTTATGTATAAACCATTTAAAAGGTTACTTCTGAGTAACGCTCACCTTCCAATGGACCAGCAAAAACAAATTATGAATGAGAAACTTGATAATTGGATGGGAAATCTGGCCCAGGTGGATGATATTTGTGTGATTGGGCTTAGAATATAGTACCTGGTTTCTGGTTACTCTTTTCTGGTGGGTGTGGGTGGGAGTTATGGATGTAGGAAATGGTTCCTGTTTCCTGGTTGGTTTGGGTATGGGTGAATGGTATGGATTAGTTACTGTTAAATATTCGGAAGATGTGATTGTCTGAAGCTGAAAAGAATGCTTTTTCTTTGTGTTCCTTTGAGAAATCCTTAGGGTACCTTGGTGGTTAAATCAAAATATATTCTAAAGTTGAATCGAATAATACTGATTACCATTTCATGTATCTTTTATTTCGTCCATGTCTTTTCTCAAACTCCAAACTTTGCAAGACAGGATACCTTAAGAGGTTCAATTACGAAAGAACGAAAGTGGTGGGATCTGACTTACTACCATCTTGATATCACTGTTAATCCTGACGACAGCACCATTTATGGATCAAACAAGGTGAGGTATACTGTTCTTGAAAAACACCAAATAATGCAAATTGATCTGCAACCTCCTCTCGAACTTAAACATGCACTTCAGGATGGCAGCGAATTAATGATTAAACATGATAGCAATGCACATTTTATAAACCTGAAAAAATTACAACAACCAGGATCACAAAATGAAGTGGATTTAATTTATGGGGGCCACCCTCATATTGCCCGGAGACCACCCTGGAGCGGAGGTATTACATGGGAATATGATGACAATAACAATTCTTTTATTGTGTCGACATGCCAGGGAATAGGTGCAAGCATATGGTGGCCCTGTAAAGATCATTTGTACGATGAACCTGACAGCATGCTGATCACTGTAACAGTACCGGGAAACCTGATGGATGTTTCAAACGGAAGATTACGAAAAGTAGAAATACACGACGATAATACAAAAACCTTTCACTGGTTTGTATCAAATCCAATCAATAATTATGGCGTAAATATCAATATCGGCGATTACGTTCACTTTTCAGAACAATATGATGGTGAAAGAGGTAAACTGGATTGTGATTATTATGTTTTATCATACAATCTTGCAAAGGCAAAGGAACAGTTTAAACAGGTTCTACTCATGCTGGAAGCCTTTGAATATTGGTTTGGACCATATCCCTTTTATGAAGATGGGTATAAACTTGTGGAGGTTCCTTATCCGGGTATGGAACATCAGAGTTCCGTAACCTATGGCAATGGATATGAGAATGGATATGGAGGCATTGACCAGAGTGAGTCGGGATGGGGATTGAAGTTTGATTTTATCATCATTCACGAATCCGGACATGAATGGTTTGCTAATAATATAACATACAGGGATATCGCTGATATGTGGATTCATGAGAGTTTTACCAATTATTCAGAAAATTTATATGTTGAATATCATTTCGGGAAAAAGGCCGGGACGGAATATGTACTGGGAACCCGTATGAATATACGGAATGACCGTCCGGTCATTGGTTTTTATGATGTGAATCACAGAGGATCGGGAGATATGTACTCAAAAGGAGGGAATATGCTACATACACTGCGTCAAATCGTAAATGATGATTTGAAATGGAGAAACATTCTCAGGACTATCAATGAAGTTTTTTATCACCAGACAGTCACAACACAGCAAATTGAAAATTATCTGAGTGTACAGACAGGAATAGATCTTACAAAATTTTTTGACCAGTATCTTAGGGATGTGAGAATACCTGTCTTTGAGTATTTGATTAAAGAAAATGAATTATATTATCGGTGGAATAACTGTGTGAGAGGATTTAATATGCCGGTAAAAGTTATGATCTCAGGAACAGAAAAATGGCTTTATCCGACCGGAAGCTGGGCGACCACCGAGATTGATCGGGACAATCCTGTGTTGAAAATTGATCCGAATTTTTATGCAGCAGTATTGAACATAACTGGCAAGTGAATTTCTGTTTCACCACTTGAATTCCTGAGTTCCCGGACCCTGTTACTTTTACTATCCTGAAAATTCAACTTGTTACTGGTAACCTACACTTTTATTCGGTCAACTAAAACAGACGTTAATTTCTCTTGTACTTTGAATTCTTGCAAATTGATATTTATTCAACCCCTATCCGGGGTTAAGCTCCAGATTTGCATCCTAAGCCGGCACTTTGTAACGGGTTATTCATAGTTTGACCCTTTTTAGGGTCTCCATACCGATAACCAGTGTATTGGACTTTTGAAATCCTACTACCTTGCGATCATTACGACCTTTGTTGCCCTGCAATCCTTGCCCTAAATCTTAATCCTACTTAACCTTAGCCTCCGTCTCAGCCATACATGCCTTGCCTGTCAGCAATCTTTGATTAACGAAGTTTTTCGGAAATCATCATGAGAACTTCTTTATGATCGTATTGCCAGCAGTGTCCCTGCATTGGAGTAAATTCGATGACAGCATCTGATCCTGGATTAGAAACAGATTGAAAGGTTCAAGGCAACCTGTCAGGCTGGTCGTTGCGTACATCCTTTTTCTTTCTGAAGGAGGAAGGTACAAGTGTAAAATTCATAATACCAAATTTTCTTGCCAGGAGCTCAAGGCCGACCAGGGAAATAACCCCTCCTGGCAGGATGATAGCGGTAACGAACAATGAAAACCGTCCCACATCTTTAAGCTGTTCAATTGCTGCCCTTACTTCTTCTTTCGTTGGAGGATCAGTCCGGTCATTCAGATTCAGTTCATATTCGAGCATACGAAAGAAAGACCGGGCCATTTCACAGGTTTCCAACGCCTCATTATCCATTCCTTCAATGGCATGATCAATATGATTCTTTGCTTTCCGGGCATATATTCTGGCAAATATTTTATGCTCTTCAGTAATACCATTTTTCAAAATGCTCTTGACACTATTAATCCACCTGTTTTTCATTGCCCTGTGATCAGGATTTTTGATTTAAATAACAAAACTAAAAAAATTTGTTGTTACGTTAAATGACCTGTCAGGTCGATTGAGACCTGACAGGTCGAAGACATTATAAGAGGATTAAATATTTATATTAATTAAGGCTAACATAAAGCATTAATTATTAACCATTTATTTTCTTAGAAAAACTGACAGGTTTTATTGATATTCTGTTCAGGATATGGATACATTTCGGGCACTTCAAGAAAGAAATTCAACAATTCAATGCTTTAATGCTTTAATGCAGCAGGACTATTGTCTTATGAATCATATTTATTAATCAATTGCATCGGGGGGTATTAATTCTTAAAAAGGATGTTCTGTGTCGAAGTAAAATATTTTATGGCCAATTTTTTACCATCCGAAATATTTGTAAAAATCAACCTTAAACTTTTTGAGATAATGTTCAGGAATCTTTTTATTTGAAAGAATCAAAATATTAGTATCTACGCCGATAATTAGTCCAGCAGGTAAATCATTTTAATGAATTCTTAAACTGTTGGACACTCTCTTCGCTGGCGAATTCCTTGTATTTTGTACCTGCCTCATCAACCAGGTAGTAATATAACCCTCCACCCTTTGTTGCAGTTTCTTTGCGCGCGATCAGAAAATAATTTTCAAATGGTCCTGATTTTAATAATTCATAATTTTCAGCGCTGAATAATTCATTCCATTTTCCGTTTTGCAGATCCAGCTTAATTAATATACTTGAAGTTGCAGTATGATTAGTAATGAAGAACAGGAAATTTTCATCCACAGATAATGTAGGATTATCGACACGGAGGATTTCATAAGTATTCTCCAGGCCATCTTTAAAGGGTTTCTGGTCTGTTATGGTTTCTTCTAAATAAGTGTTAATGCCTACCTTCATGATCTTCTTCCTGGAATATTCAACTCCCCCTTTTAACAACGCTTCATTTCTCAGGAATACAACCTGATTTTTGGATTTCACCAGTGTGGGTTTTTCATCTTTTTGTGTAAAGGTTAATTGCCTTTCAGTCCCGTCCGGAAAGGCAACAAAAATATTTCCACCCTTTTCAAAAGTTCTGAACTCTGATTCTGTTAAATTCTCAACTTGCGTAAAGGCTAATAATGGTAACAGAATCATCAAAAGTTTAATAATAAATATTTTCTTCATAGCTTTCTTATTTATGTGAATATGAATTCATTGTGAGAGCGATCACAGGGAAATAAAGTACTTTTTGAAATAAACGCAGTAATGATAAAGATTATTACAATAATTTCATGCAATGAAGACAAAAATAAGTTACTTTATTTCTCTGGAGGTCCTATCTCAGGACAGGATCATGTATTCTAAATTCCCTTAATTTTACCCATGGTAATTCATCCAGGGTCAATGCTTCTTCACTTTCATAAGTTTCAAAAAATGATCTGGAATCACGTCCGAAGCCACCCGGTTCACCCCAGTTCATGAACCATGTCCAGCGGGGCTGACCTTTAATTATTTCCAGGGAGGGTACTCTCCCCACTTCACCCAGAGCAATGGGTTTATCACCGGCCAATTCAAGAAGCTGGTCATAATTCATTTGGTTAAAACCTTCGGTATATACGTCTGTAGCAAGAATATCCACAACATCGTTCCCCGGGTAATAAGTCTCATAGGGATCAACATTGTCTTTTACTTCATTGCAGTTATAAACCCAGATGAGATTGTTAAGTCCATGAAAATTCACCAGCCGGTCGAAGAGCATACGATACAATTTTTTGTAACCCTTGTCTCCTTCCTTTTTCCCCCACCAGAACCAGTCACCGTTCATTTCATGATAGGGACGCCAGAGAACAGGTACGTTAGCATACTGAAGTTGTTTCAGAAACCAGGCAATCACGTCTACCTGTGACTTCCATCGTTCGTTTATCAATGTTCCCGGTGTAATCAGGTCCTGCCATTCATCATCTGTGAGGTCGCCCTGAATGGATTCGCGGAAAGTAACAGGTTCATCCTGAGTTGGTGGTACTGCATGCCACATGATGGTGATAATGAAACCTTCATAATGCCGTCGAATAGCTTCGTCAATAATTCTTTGCCGGAAATTGATACCATCCCAGTATCCCGGGTAGCTGAATCCAAAATCCTGTCCGAAAAGGGCAGGGTAATGTTGTGTCATTCTGTGCACTACCGAAAGACGGGTAGAACCAACAAGGGGAGCACAATGCTGTCCGGTAATAATATGTTCACCTGAAATGCTGTAAATATATTCGAGTAACTTTACAGATTCCGGGGAAGGATTGGGTGTAACAGGCCGGATTGGAATACCTGGATCAGATTGTGAAGAAACACCTGTATACAATAATAACAGAAACAACCAGGAAATGCTTTTTTTTACATTCATAATTTATATTCTTTGTTGATGAATAATTTGATTATTAGGACCATTTACTGAATAACGTACAGCAAGTTACAAAAAAAGGTAAAAACAGAATCTGTAAAATACTTTGAATGGTTATTGGGCAAAAAAAGCTGGTAATAAAAGCATAAGAATGAATTTATTTCTTAATTTGTTTTTTATAATTCCTGATTATTGAATCTTTCCCTGCATGGCCTGCTTGAAAAACTCACCTCCTCCGGTAAGTTCGTAAGTATCCCAGGATTTTAGTAAAGGAGGACCCCACTCCGGATCGTAAACCCATCCAAGCCAGCTGATACCTTTACCTTCAAGATAACGGATAATGACTTTTCCATAATCTTCATCGCCAATGGTTGTTCCTTCACGAATAAATAATCCAAACTCAGAAGCAATTACGGGGTAACTGGTTGCTGCAAAACCGAAATCCTCCTCCCATTTTGGTTCCCAGGGTTTCGATCGTTTAAATTGATAGGGATGGGTAACATATCCTATTCTTTCTGCTTCAATGGGCTCGATATGAAGAGGAGTCAGATCGTAAGCCCAGTCAAGGCCAGCCACCAGGGGTATTGTTTCCGGATCATAGGCACGGATGAGGTTGATCATATCCTCATTTAATTTTTTCCATTCACTCCAACTCATTCTGCCGAGCTGCCCCCTGTAAAGAGTCGGCTCATTGAACAGTTCATAGAAAGCAATAGTGTTATGTCCATTGAAATGTCTTGCGATAGTAAGCCAGAATTCAAATGTTTCCTGTTGGGTTGTTTTATACATTGGATCCTGGAAAAGTTCCATTTTAAGGTTGCCAATGGTATGCCAGTCAATAATGATATACATACCCAGTTCGGTGCACCATTGAACAGCCTGATCAAGTAACTTCAGGTAGTTCTGTGGCGTGCGTTCACGCCAGGCAACAGGATGGACCGGGATGCGGACAATCATGGTGCCCATCTCCTTTAATTTTTCAAAATGCTCTTTATTCCAGTGACCCTGATGCTCAACCTTATCAGGATCAGATATTGACAATCCCCGGAATAAAATCGTGTCACCTTCCGAATTGACAAGTTTATTCCCTTTGACCTCAATGAGAGGAAGTTTCTTTGCATCAGGACTGTTAAGAGGTCTGCCAATATTTCTGTCATTCCACCAATTATGGTAATCTTTAGTTGTTTGCTGGGCATCACAGGTTTCTGCCCGGAAGAAGACGATAAAAAGTAATGTTGCGATCAGGATTGTTTTGTTCATGGTTTTTTCTTTGTTTAATGATTATTTTTCAGGGATAAGCTTCAATAATATTACATCGTGTGATGATATCTCAGCAACGATCGGCCTTTAGCCCGTTGGTATTGCACCAATCATATTTAAGGTAATTTACACCCCACTCTGCATACTTTAATGCATCATGATATTCTTATCCACGGCTTGCCGGATTTACCAGCACATGTTCTCCAACCTGCATCGGAGTAAATACTAAATTTCAATCCTTTCGAGTGGATATAATCAGCCAGGGCTTTCATTTCTGAGGGAAACCGTTCCGGATCGGGTTGAATAAAACCGAGGCCGTTACGTTTTCCATGCCAGCCCGTGAAATTTTTGAGCATAAAAAGTTGCTGATATAAACAAGAAAAATAAAATGGATAATTTTTTCATAGGTTCATTATTTTATTTACTGACATTCTGTTCCAATACCATCCGGAATCTATGTTCCTATCTTTCATTTACATAAAAGTGCAATATCATTTCATTTTCATCTTCCATTAACGGAATATCAATTTTTAAAAGATAAGGTTAGGCATGGTAATACTGGTCTGATTCAGGATTGTTGTTCATCAAGTTATCTTCTTAATTCTTCAGCTTTTTGCCTTATTTGGGGATACTTTTCCCACAATTCATTATCACAGTCAATAAAATCTTCACAATGTGCACAGGTAATTAAATTTCTTTCAACTGCACATTTCTTTGCTGTACAGCTAAAAAGTGCATTTTCTGATTTACAGCCTTCACAATATATATCTTCCGGTTTCATTCCCCAGCGTGCTGCAACTTCAATTTTCAGATTTTCGTCATTATTTATTGTAGCAAGATAGGCATCACATTTGTCACAGGGCAGTGCACAATAAGCCACCATGCTGTAATCTTTAGTTTCAGGATCAATTTTTTGTGATGAACTACGATTTCTGTTACATGAAAGACATATATTCCCGATTGAGATCCCGATACACAGGGGAATACTCTGTCGTAAGAAATCTCTTCGTTTTATTTCTTTAAATAAAGATTGCTGTGGTGAATTTTTTTTTTTTGGTTCCATAATGAAAAATGTTATTTATTATCGGATTCATTAACATTGTTTGTTTACAATATATCTGTATTATTGTTGCACTTTATCGTTCTGTTTATTTCAGGTACGGTCTTAATGGACACATAGAGTATTAACAGCGGATTAGGAGACTGGTTCGTCTAATCCTCCCAACCGGATTTGGAAAGATATGGGAGGAGAAAACCATTGGCTTCGATTTCATGTATTTCTCCATCCCTGATTTTAAAGATCTCTCCTGCCTGCAGGTTACAAGGATCAACCGGTCTTGGGACACTATCCACGCCTGGAACCCCGGTTATTTTCAATTTTCTGACATCGCCACGATGAACAAACATTGGAAAGCCGTATACCAGGCCCAGCTCCTCATCAACAATAAGCAAGCGCCTTGGCTGAACCATGGTGATGTAACTCAGTATGCCACAATTCATCTGGTCTCTGCAACCGAGTGCATCGATCTTTGCCATAGCGAGCCTGAATTGTTCCCATTCGGAAGGGCCAAAAGAGTCGGGATCCGGAGCCTTATTTGTAGTTGTTTGAATACCATTCTCATGACGTTCGCAGTCATCCGCAAAAGGAGCAAGATCACCGTTACAGTGCTCGATGGATTCGAAATAAGAATCGGCAATACGCAGCATTTCTTCCCGGGATACTCGTTCGGAGGGTGGAACCGGTTGGAGAAATCCGGATCTTGGTGTTACAAGATTTACCATAGCCCTTTCCGGGATGTTACGCGCTACCACATGTTCAATCTCTCTGATTTTTCCATTCTCAACTTTCAGACGAAGAGCCAGAATGACAGGGTTGTTATTTTCCTTCATCAGACCATAAAAACCAACCTGTCCCGATACGGTATCAATGGCGTAAATCTTAAATGTAGTAGGTGCCTCACTTGCACCAACCCATAATCCATCTCCTATTGGTATGGTAGCGGTATTTTCAGTGTACTTTACCCTGCTGGCCAGGAGAAGGCTACCTGGATCATGTGCTACAAGCGCCACAAGGTAATCATCGACCACACCTTTCAGGTAATCACGATTATATTGAACAGGAGTCTCTGATGAATCACATGCAGGAATGCTGGTAATCAAATAAAAAGACATACAGATTGCTAAACCTCGTAGAAGTTGCTTGTACATTTTATTAGATAATTAGATAGATTTAAATTTCTATTAAATTCTTTCAGGTGTTAATGATTATGAAGATTCATTATCAACTATACCTGAATTATTATTTTAACTACATATCTTATCACCTGGGTTGGTTTGATAATCCATCTTCCCAGTTGCTCCAACCTGAATTCATCCCGTATGGAGCCTCCCCGAGCACTGCTTCAATCTGCCGGATAAGGCCATGCTCAATCCTAAACAATTCGGATATATCCAATGTGAAAGGACGGTTAACACCAATAGGAATAGTTGTTCCGTCAGAAAGTGTTACTTCAGGAACATTCCTGGCGTGATCGAAAAAGACAAATGTAAGTACAAGGCCCCGTTCCTGGTCGATTACTAAGAAGCGACGGTCTCTTATACGGGTTACGAACCTGAAGAAGCCTGTCTCAAATTGTTCCTTACATCCGAATAAAATTAAAAAAAATCGTGTATTATCAATCTTTAATTCAATGGATTGATATGGGTTTAAGATGAACAACATGGCCGCCTCCAGGAGCCATACGGGCTGTAAGAGTATCATTACCGGTCACTATTTTTTTCTGTTTCATCAGTCTGTCTGGATATTCGTCAGCTTCATGTGCATCGGCCCAGATCTCAGCCTCGTATTTTCCGGAGCCAAGAAAATCCAGTGGAATTTCAAGTGTTCTGGCATCCCAATCGGTCATGCTGCCA
>Ga0209636_10004106_pt1 | contig 14863 bp, 10 predicted proteins | sample DeeMarSWOR152_54_FD_187464 | JGI IMG/M metagenome (GOLD analysis project Ga0209636, IMG submission 187464) | Marine sediment microbial communities from White Oak River estuary, North Carolina - WOR-1-52-54 (SPAdes) (version 2) | ecosystem: Environmental > Aquatic > Marine > Intertidal zone >...
GTAATTCCCCCGGAAGCAGCACCAGCGGCGGCCTCCTCAAAGGTCATATTGGAAGGTTTCATTGCCACCATTCCTACCCTTGCATTCCCCCCTTCTCCAGGCAAACATGTGTACTCGGCATAAGCGCCAAAAACAAAACCGGTAGATGCAAAAACCTGGTCACCTTTTTTGAACAGCTTCACATTTTTGCCTACTTTTTCAATTTCTCCGGCTAACTCCATCCCTAGTATTTGCCTTTTTGGTCTTCTGATACCTAAAAATATTCGGAAGGGGATAATTTGCCAGAAAGGGACGTTGAAGCTTCGAATTCTCACATCCCCTATGTGACATGTTGTTGCATATACTCTTATCAGTATTTCATTGTCCTTTGGAGTAGGTTTTTCTACCTCTTTGAGCTGAAGAACCTCTGGTGGTCCGTATTTCGTACATACAATCGCTTTCATGAGTTTCCTCCTCTCAATTTCGACCAAGGATTCATTTTCTACTTCCAAATCCTATTCATTTAATAATGAATCTTCATGATATTCGCTTAAGTCTTATCCCTCCAGAGTACGAATCATAGCCAGACTCATCTGTTTCTCGCACTCTTACCAGGAAATTCCGTAGTCTTCGCCATAATTGCTGGAGCCACCCCAAAAAGTGCCGTGCTTCCAGTCAAAATAGATCGCATTGATGGGTCCTGAAGTGTATTTTCTATAATCTAACTTATACTCCATAGCTTCCAGTGTTTTGCGCACCCACGGAGGAACCGTTTCATTGAGATGGAGGCGGCCCGGACTGGCCACGTGTTTCCCGAAGGAACTCTGCATCTGGTAACTCACGATGTTCGGGGCCTCGCAGGCTTCCTGGACATTCATCCCGAACTCGACCATATTGAGGAAAAACTGAAGCAGGTTCTGATCCTGAGTGTCTCCACCCTGGACAGCAAAAGAGAGAAAGGGTCTGCCATCTTTTATCGCCAGGCCCGGTGTTAAGGTCGCCCGCGGCCTCTTCCCAGGGGCAATCACGTTGTAGGGATTCTTGGCTTCATCAAGTACAAAGCTTTGGGCTCGCTGGCTCATTCCGATCCCGGTCGTTCCGGCGATGCAGGCCGGAATCCAACCGCCACTGAGCGTGACAGAAACCACCCATCCTTGCTTGTCAGCAGCCTGGATAGAAGTTGTCCCGGCAATGAAGCTTTCCTCAAAAGCACTCCAGTCTTTAGCGCTCATGTCTTCCGGATTCGAGGAACCGACATTGGACCACTTCTCCAAGAGATGGAGGTAGGGATTTTTCTTTCCCTCAAAGGGATAGGGATCACCGGGTTTGACATCAGAATCATTCCTTTTCCAGTTGATCAGCTTGAGGCGCTCCTTGGCGTATTCCTTGGAAAGAAGCCCTCTTATCGGTTCCTCTGGTGGAAAGTAGGGATCACCGTAGTAGAAATCGCGGTCAGCATAAGCCAGGTTCATCACTTGATAGAGGGTGTGGATGTATCGGGCGCTGTTATAGCCCATGGCTTTCAAGTCAAGATTTTCCAGCATGTTCAGCGCCTGGAGCATAACCGGACCCTGAACCCAGCAGGTGAGTTTGTAGACTTCGATTCCCTTATAGGTGGTCATCACTGGTTCTTCGACATAGAACTTCCAATTTGCCAAGTCTTCCTTGGTGATGAGTCCGCCCTGTTCCTGGCAGCTCCGGACAAATTCTTCAGCAAGGTCTCCCTTGTAGAAGCGGTCATAAGCAGCATAGATGGCCTCTTGGCGGCTCTTTCCTTCGGCTAGGGCATTCTGTTCAGCCTCAACTAATTTCTTGAGCGTATCCAGGAGGTCGTGCTGGCGGAAGACCTCTCCAGGATAGGGAGCTTCTCTTTTCTTGCCCAGATGGGGAAGTAAAACTTTCTTAGAGTAGGGCCACTCCTTAATTCTGTCTTTTTGTCTTTCAATGCTGTCGGCAAGTTGTTTTTCGATTGGATATCCTTTGGCCATTTCCATGGAGGGCTGGAGCACTTCTTTAAGGCTCATGGTGCCGAACTCAGCCAGCATGACCATCAGTCCTCCGGGCGTTCCAGGTGTTACCGCAGCCAGGGGGCCGTAATTTGGTGGATACTCCATTCCCTTCTCTTTCAAGAATTCAGGAGTGGCGCCAGTGGGGGCTACGCCAAGGGCATTGATACCGTAGACTTTTTTTGTCTGAGGATTATAGATTAAAGCCTGGGTCTCACCACCCCAGCTTAAGGCATCGTACATAGTACAGGTCGCGGCGAGCATGGCACAAGTTGAATCCACTGCATTCCCTCCGCGGGAAAAAATCATGGCCCCTGCAGTGGCTCCCAGAGGTTTTCCAGTAATGGCGACCCAGTGCTTCCCGTGCAGCACCGGTTTTTCGGTCCGGGCAGTAATAAGAGCGCTTATTAAGATAAGAAAAATTAAGAGCGACAGAATGGCTTCCCCTTTTTTGAGAATAGTTTTTTTGATTGAAAACATCACTTCCCCTCTTGTATGATTATGATTTTCTGATTATTTTTCAGCCCATTTGCGGAGCTCGCGCTTAATCTTTTCTTCGACCTTACTTCCGATTTCTTTCCAATCCATCTCTTCTTCTTTTGGCTTCTCTTTTGATTCATCCACCCAACTTTGGATTCCTTTCCGGACTTTTTCTTCGACTTTTACGCCGATTTCTTCCCACTCTTTTTCTCTTTTGCTTTTCTTTGCTTTGCGCGATCCACAGCTACCTCCCAGGATGATGGCTGCTCCTAATAAAAAGCCAAAATTGTACCAGTTTCCGGAGTTGTTCACTTCATACATGCGAACGCTGTCTGTAAAAAGACTGATAATGAAGGTCACCACAATAATTAAACCGTGCCACAGCCCAGCCCAGAAACCAGCCGGCTTTTCCTCGAATCTCGTGTTGCCAGGCGCACAACTGATAGAGACAAGAAGAAATATGATCAATCCCATGATAAGAATTCGTCTTTGCCAATACTTCATGATGTCCTCCTTTTTGAATAGTTTTAAGGAATTCCTTGTCAAGAGAGATTTAATTAAAAAAATCCTCTATTGTCAATTAAAAAAATAAAATGGGGTCGGGCCAAGCTAACTATCTAATAATAAAGGAATAAGGTGGATTTTTATTATTAATTTAGACCTTAGAATGCCATTTTTGGCCCCAAAAACATCAATTTAAGAAAGAAGATCAATAGTCTTAGAACGGCAATTTGGCCTACAAAAACAGCGGTTTAAGAGCAAAAAAAGCGCATAAATTGGACCTATTTCATAGATAGTAAAAGAGTTAGCTTGGCCCGACCCCAATTGATGATTAATTAATGTTTGTTACGGCTTTATTTCCTCCAAGCTCCCTTACGACGCTCCTTTCCACTGCGTCGCTCTTTCGAAGAGCGCCGCTCTTTTCCCGAACGTCTCTCAGGCCCCTTATACCCTCCTGAAGATTTTTTTGGGCTCATATCCATCTCACTCCTGCCTTTAAAATGTTTTTATGTGAATTGTTTAAGATTATTACAGAATTCTACTGGATAGGTCAATACCCTTTTGGGATAAATCGAGGGAGGATATGAGCCCGCTCCTGGAAGTGAAATTCGTTAAGCCGGTAAAGTTCAAAGCCAGGAAAGCTGTTACAGTTGGCAGTAACAAAACCCTATTTTTTCAGAGAAATTAAAATAAATTCACACACTTCCTTTGGCTCAAAAGAGGGCCTTTATAAAATAAAAAGTCATCACACCTGAGGCAATCAATTTTAATATCATCCCGAACATGATTCCCACAAACACTCCCCAACCTGCCTTTAGAGCATCATAACTCTGCTTTCCTATCACCATCTCTCCAGCAATCGCTCCCAGAAAAGCGCCGATGATCATTCCTAAAGGCGGGAAAAAAATGATTCCTATAAGCATCCCTATGACTGCTCCCCAAAACCCATATTTTGAGGCACCAAATTTTTTGGCTCCAGCAGCAGGAACAACATAATCAAGCGCAGTGACGACAATGGTCAGCAACGCCATTACAATCAAAAAATTCAAGCTAAATGGTTCCCAGCGTTTAGCAGCAGACAACAGCACCAAAGCTAGAAAGCTAAAGGGAGGCCCTGGAACCCCGGGAACAACACACCCGACAAGTCCGCTAATAAGGAAAACAAAACCAATGATGATTAAGACAATCACAGTCAATTTCTCAGAAATGAATTGAGTTCTGCATTATTACATATTGAAGTAGGGGTTTCAATCATCATTCGAGATCGAAAGCATTTTGTCTTTCATGATCAGAGAAAGTTCAGTAGCTTGGAAAAAAGTATTGGATCCCCTGGATGAAGATTTGAACTAGAAGACTTTTATTTAGAACCTTTCGCTTATATATTTCTTCAAAAATATTAATCTTTAGAGATTTGAACTAGCTTTTTCTATAGACTTTCTACTCCACCCTTGCTTCAGATTTTCTTTTAAGTCACGCCAAGCGAATCAGGACTAGGCTGTAGAGCATGAAACAGGATTAACAGGTGCTAAGCTTTCTTGGATTTTTCAGCTGCCTTTCCCACCCAGATAGTAGCTAATACAGCAATTATGGTTACAACAACTGCGTAAATGATCATGGACAGTATTCCTTCAGCCGTGCCAAATATTTTCTTAAAAATGGCTAGTATGGCACCATTCCAGGCGAGCGCTGCAACTAATCCAAACGCGGCTGTTACGAGGGCAGCAATTTTGTCAATGACTTCACCTTTCATTTTCTCCTCCTTCTTTATTATTAAAATCACTCCTCAACGGAGCGTTCACTGCCCTTCACCGCATCTGAGACTGGATCCACCAGCACCTTAATCGCCCGGGGTTGCACTGTGAAACAAAGGTCCTGACCCTGCGCTTCTTCACCATCGAGATCCATGCCCAAAGGCCCATCCTCAGAATGAACATGCACTTCAGCGGCACGAAGGTGATGGACATCGTTGCGTTTCAGGTGTTGGCCACTGAACACAGACTGCAGAGCAATGAGAATTCTCAGCCGCGGCATTCCTTCCACCAACACCACATCGAACTTCCCGTCATTGATCAAGGCCTGAGGAGCAACCCACATCCCGCGTCCGAAACAACGGCCGTTGGCCACCACAACCAAATAGCTGGACCCAGAGTAAAAGGTTTTTCCGTCACAATCAACCGTGATTCGCTGGGGCTTGTACTGCAGCAAAGTGGCGATAGTCGCCCGAAGAAAGGTCAAAGACGTGCGGCGGCGCGCCCGATTCACGCGCGCATCCACTTCACCGCTAACCCCAGCACTGGCGATATTCAGAAAGATACGAGCGGCTTTTTGACCACCCTGCCTAGCGTCGAGATATTCTACCTTTCCAAGGTCGCACGATACCGCTCGAGCTCGGGAAAGCCACTCCACAGCCGCCTCCGGATCTGCCGGAATGCCCAGCGACCGAGCCCAATCGCGCCCGGTGCCCACAGGGAGGCTCCCAAAGGTGAGGTCAAGGTCGGGGCGTTCGGCCAGCGCGTTAATCACAGCATGGTTGGTGCCGTCGCCACCGATGGCAATTAAGCGGTTGATATCAGCAGCAACAGCCGTATCGAGATGCCGGGCCAGATCCTCTGGCTTCTTGGTGACGGCTACGATGAATTCACCAAGCACCTCAACTAACCGGTCTTCGATCCTCTTGAATACCGAGCCTGCCCGGCCTCCAGCAGCGTTGGGATTGATGATGATGAGTGTCTTCATTCCTGCTCCTTCGCCTCTTTCTTCCATTCCTTAGGCAAGCCATGGGCAATCTTCCAGATACCTTGATACCGTTCGACTTCTGCTGCCCACTTCTTATCATCCCAGCCCAGCTCCTTTTGAAGTAGAGATTTTAGGCGGGGCAGAAGACTCAGCCCGCCATCAGTCAAAAGGACACCCAACCGGAAACGGCGCAGGAGCAGGTCGTCAAGGTGACAGACCGGCTCGCTTCTGGCTGACCAGGCCAACTCTGCCCAAAGGTATGGTGTTCCGGGAATAGCAGTGAGAAGTTCGGAAAACATATTAGCTATAAGGGGTGCTCCAGAACCATAGCGTCCCCACAGCCGGCGGGAAGCGCTCGGATTTACTCTAGGAATCGGACTGTTGGGGTCGAGGGCGTCCAGCGCCGGTTCTTCATCATCAGGTTCTGGGATTTTCTTATTCAGCTCATGGGCTGCCTTTAGAGCGTCTATAGCGATCAAACGGAAAGTGGTGAGCTTGCCGCCGGTCACGGTCAGCAGTCCCTTTTCGGGCCAAATGACATGGTCCCGGCTCTCAGCAGAGGGATCTTCCTTGCCAGTATGAACAACCGGCCGCACTCCCGCCTGGGTGCTGATGACATCTCCCCTAGTCAGCTCTAATTCAGGAAAATAGACTTGGACAGCGCGCAGCAGGTAATCCGCTTCAGCTATTGATATCACGGGCTCGTTATCCAACGGCAGGCTGTGATCGACATCTGTAGTTCCCACCAGAGCTGCGCCCTCCCAAGGAAAGACAAACACTGGCCGGTCATCGTCTGGATGGCTGAAGGCAATGGCTTGATAAACCGGAAATCGGTCGAGACTAAAATAGAGATGACTCCCTCGCAAGGGGCGCAGGCGTTTCACTGAATCCACTTCAGCGCGCAGCTTATCGGCCCAAGCTCCTGAAGCATTGATGACCAATCCCGCCAGAGCTTCGGCTGTTTTCCTGTTGGTTTCATCACGGAGGTTTACCCCGATGACATGCTGTCCTTTCTTCAGCAGTCCAATCACCCGGGCATAGTTCAGGGCCACTGCTCTTCCTTCTCCAGCAATAAGCCCATCGTGAAGCACCCGCAAAACCAAGCGGGCGTCATCGGTCTGGGCATCAGAGTACTGAAACCCGCACCCTAAATCTTCTTTCTTCAAGCCGGGTGCCATCATGAGGGTGTCTATCTCATCGAGGCGCTGGTAGTCGCCTGCGTCTGAGCTTAAATGAGTATAGATACCCAAGCCCAACTGTACCAGCCATGGACTCGGTCGAGTGCCTTCATACATGGGATAGACAAAACCGAGGGATTCGACAAGACCTGGGGCTGTACGCAACAAACGCTGGCGTTCTTGAACACTCTCTCGAGTTAGCTTGATCTGCAGGTGTTTCAGGTACCGCAGGCCGCCGTGCACCATTTTCGAGGACCTGCTGGAGGTGCCGGAGCCGAAATCGGCTTGCTCGAGCAGCAACACGCGCAGCCCGGAACGGGCAGCCGTGGCCATGATGCCAGCACCAGTGATACCCCCGCCGATAACAATCAAGTCCCAGGGTTTGTTTAGCTGAACCCATCCAGCCTCTCGCCAACCTTTAGTCCAGGGCGAACGATATTCTTTAGTGCTCATCATCCGCCGTTCACCAGCTTCCCAGGATTCATGATCCCCTCGGGATCGAATAACTTGGTTAATGCGTCGAGAGCACGCAGGCCGAGTTCCCCCTTTTCAGCTTTTAGCCAGGGAAGATGATCCACACCCACGCCATGCTGGTGGCTTATCGTCCCGCCGTGAGCTACAATGGCTTGGCTGGCCGCCTCCTTGAGTTTCTGCCAACGCCCTAGAACCTCCTCCGCATCTTCGGCCAGACGGAAGAGATAAGTCACGTAGATGCAGGCGCCGGAGCGGTAGACTTGGGAAAGGTGGGCAAAAGCGAGAACACGCTCATCGATATCGCTCAATCCTTCACTCAAAGCCTTTAGGATAGCCTCACAGGCAGCCGGCAAATTGCTCCAAGGAAGAGCTGTCTCTAAGGTGTCCACGGCATAACCGTGATCCCAAAGTGTGTTGCGGAAGTAGGGAGTGCTGAACCGGCTCTTCCGCCACTCATTCCCCATCCTGCGCCCCACGTGCACACCGCCGTGCTCACGGGCGATCTCAAGCGCTGCCCGGCGTGACTTCTTTACAATATCGTTACTGTGAGTGACGCCAAAAAAGAGCAGGCATTTATCATCGCCCAGCCCGCGGGCACGCAGCAAGCGATTGAGCAGCCGGACCAGCCTCTCCTGCCCGGCTAAGACCAGAGTGGTCGCTGTTTCAACAGTGTTGCTCAAGCGGATCATCGAAAGTGGCAGGCGGTTTTGCACCATCTCCCGCACAGCAGTCACTCCCTGATTCCAGTCAGGAAAGAAAACTGCGTGAAAGTTTTCCCGCTCGGGCAAAGGACTGATTCGAACAGTGGCCTTGGTGATGATGCCCAGCCGCCCTTCAGATCCTAAAACGATCTCCCGAAGGTCTGGCCCAGCAGCCGTAGCCGGGAAAGGAGGAAGGTCCAGATTGCCCAGTGGAGTGATGACTCGACCACCCGCAAAAAGATCTTGAATCCGCCCGTAGTAGAGTGACTGCTGGCCGCTGGAGAGGGTGGCAATCCAGCCACCCAGAGTCGAGTACTCAAAGGACTGGGGAAAATGTCCTAAGGTATAGCCGTAGGCCCGCAACTGCGCTTCCAAATGGGGGCCATTGATACCTGCTCCGAAAGTGGCTAAACGGCTGAGTTCATCTAGATGAAACATTTTGCGGATTCTGCCCACATCGACGGTCAGAATGGGCTGCTCGTCCGGGGGAGGATTAATGTGCCCGACAACACTGGTTCCTCCACCATAAGGAATAATCCGAGTATTTGTTTCTCTGGCAAAGGCAATGATCTTTGCCACATCTTCTTCGGAAGACGGCTGGGCCACACCATCCGGGAATCGATCAATTGTTCCAAACCTCAAGGCTACCCAGTCGGGGAGAGACTGTCCTCGTGAGCGGCGAAGTCGCAGGTCAGGTTCAGTGCTGATCTGGGGATGATCAGGAAGTTGAGTTTTGGGAAGGCGTCGGCAAACTTCATCAAAACTTGCTGTGGGCCCGGGCTTACTCGGCCCAATGACCTCAGCAATATAGGCGAGAGCAGCCTTGGGTAGAGGAGCCTTGATTCTGTCGCTTCCCCAACCGTTCCAACGTTTCATGAAGAGACCAACTCAAAAAAACACTGACCATGCCTTAAAGATGTTTTAGTGCATCGCTGCCGCGTCAATGCTTGAGCGGTGAGACCAATACCAGAATACTTATAGTCAAAATCCAGGTCAAGAATTTTCTTTGAAAAGAAAGCACCTCTTATTTCTGTGATATTCAATAACTTCTAGACAGTTTTTTAGGAATCTAGGAATAAGAGTTTTGTAAGGCCGGAATTGGATGGTTAGGCAATAAATATGAGGCAGGGAATTGAATCTATAAAAAAAGGCTGCACCCCTCTTGGTGAACCGAGCTTCAAAGGATTAGAACTCCAATCCAGCTCGAAGTGAAGGTTCGCAACAGGAACACGAGGTTCCAGAGGAACAATAACCTTGAAGGAAGTGCAGCCTTTTATTGCTCTGAAATCTGCTTCTGCTCTCTTTCTTTATATAACTCATACCAACACAAAAAGCAACCCCCCTTAGCACCCTTTTATTCCCTGTTTTTAAAAGATATTTTAGAAGATTTATTGAGTGACTGGATTCCTGTCTAATACATTTCCCTTATTATCTATTTTCTATCAAATTATCGCTCGGCCAAATCCTAAAAGGACAGTGATAAATTTCCTTGCTCAGAGCGTCTAATGAGGAGCTCATAGATAATGCTGCCTGTTCAACCTCGTCAACTCACCCTCTTGGGACTCTGTGACCCGAAGATCAAATAACTCTACGAAGAGTACCTCTCATTCCTTGGGGATCGTAAGAATCGTGGCGCACTGCCAACATTTCACTGTATCGGGCCTGTCAGCTAAATCAATGTGCATTAAAGTGCCGCATTTCCAGCAATGGAAAGTAAAAATTCTTTTCCGACCAAGCCTTTTCTGCTTCATGTTCGAAAACAGGGCTTCTTTGCTTGATGAGTCCGGAAGAGTAGGGTGTTCGGGCGAAGTTGTTTTAGTTTTTTTTGCGGAAATCATAGCTCTCCTTTTAGGCATTTCCAAATTCGAGTTTTCACTCATTTATGTGATGGTTTCTTTATGCTCACCCAACCGAACTCCCGGAAATTGCACTAAATAATTAATGCCATTGACCGGCGAAGTAAATAGCCCTTTGGGATGAATTGCGGGGTGAATTTTAAATTATCCCTCTCACCTTTAGGGGTCAATTTTGAGCATCACCCTCATAAGAAAACAAGGTCTAAATCGTACAAAAATAATAAATTACGTCTTTTCGCGTTTTGCAACACCCGAAATTTTCGTCTTAAGAAGAAAAGAAAAAGCTGACAAATGAAGTACAACGAGTGGAAAGTTTTTTTCGATAGGAACAAAAGAAAAAAAGAGTTTTTCTTTGGCAGGAGAGGCCTTGAACCTGGTCAAACAAGAGGAGAGGATTCAATAGCCAGGAATTATTCTTCAGAATTTTTGATTGAAGTGATATAAGGAAAAAAATAGCTTCCAATGGTGACTGGTTTGATTTAAAGGCGCACTAGAAATGCTTGTGGTTCACTACCAGCCTGGGCAAACCTGAATCGGAAAATTCAACGCAGCATCCGCTTTCCCAGGCCGAAAATCCTATAGCACACGAAAAATTCGAAGTCAAACAGAGTAATAACCGAAGTTTTCTTCTCAATTAGGTTATCAAACTAAAAATTAAAAAAGTGCCGCGTATGAAGGTAAGTTTACCTGCGAAGACTCAACCTGCCGAAACCAAATTTATTATCTTTTCCGCTGGGTCCGAGATCCACTGCCCGGGCTTCAAGAATAGTCCGAATCTGCTCTAGGGTGTATGGTGTTTTCCCTCTCAACAGACCAAAGGCGCCAGCAACATGGGGAGTAGAAGCTGAGGTGCCGTAAAATTCTCGTTCACCAAAGGTAGCGCTTGAGACTCCTGAAGGTGCGCATAAGTCAGGCTTTATTCGCCTATCGCTGGTTGGTCCTCTTGAACTGTAAAAATGCAAGGAATCATCCGCCATGTCCGTAGCCCCCACTGCTATGGCGTGAGGAGAATCTGCAGGAATTATTATGCTTCCAGAAGGCACCAAGTGTTCAAGATTAAATCCATACCAAAAAAACAGCTCCAATTTACAATTTCTCCGTGCCTGATATTTATCGATATAAATATATCTCCAGCCCGTAGCGCTGGCTCTGGCTGCGACCCATTCTGTTGGTGGAGCTCCTTTTGTCTGGTCATTCCTTGACCAATCAGTCAAAACTGGCCATTCCCTATAAAGATATAAATCATAATCATTGCCCTCGGATCCAATATATTCTGAGCCTGTCCAGGTCCCCCAGTCGTCCCAATTGAGAAAAACAAAATAACTATCGCCTTCATAAACATAGAAGGCGAATTCCTCGCTTACCGGCTCACCTGGTTTCTCAAAATTACACCATCCGTTTGAATCGGGATCTCTATATTTGCCTTCCCAATGAGTTTCGGCCTCATTCCCTGCACCAGATATCCAGATAAGGCCGTTATCATGTGCTTTTTTTACATCTTCACAGATTGGACCGGTCCCATCTCCTGCGCCCGCATTAAACCAGCCCAAAGAGTAAGAAATAATTTCCACTCCTTGATCAATAATCCAATCAACAGCCCTATGTTGTTCAACATCAGTTTCAAAATTAACCAACCATAATTCTGCATAGGGCGCCATATCATGGACGATTTCAGCACAGGCGGCTCCATGCTCTTCATCGGCAGTGATGCTGCGATCGACTCTAAATGATTGAGTTATCACAGAAGAAGGAAGCTCAGTACCCAATAAGTTTCTATAACCTTTGAAACCAGCATCGAGAATACAGATTTTTGCTCCTTGTTGGGTGCGATACGCTTCAAGGCTATGCCATTGATTTGCCCCAGTTTTATTTACTCCTTCGCTGGTCACTTCGAGGAGGTATGGTTTCAAGGGAAGTCTCAAATACTTTACTACCTGATAATCTATCAAAGTGCCCAGCGCGCGCAGCGGCACCATGCTCTGGATGAGTTGGCGGTAGGATGTTTCTACTTTTCCTCCCAAATTTTCGACCTGAACCTTTACTAATGAAGCTTTCCCTTGTATTTCTGCCTCACTTGCCCTGCCTGTTTGAGATTCCAATACAACACGGACTAAATCTCCTTCCATATCGATTGATCTCAATCTAGCAAACTCCTTGGCCTTTTCTATTCCCTGGGTCTGATAGATACCCATCAACCTGTATAAAACATATTCCATTTTCGGATGCCCTTCTTTTTGATAATCATCTCTCGGCGGCAAATCTGCACCAAGTTCAGACTGGTTCTGAAGCTGCGCTTTATTAGGCAAAAGAAGGATCAGGGCTGCTAAAAAAAAGAATCCTATCCAGGCTAATCTTTTGAGTCTCTTATTCATTTCTTCCCTCCCTTTTACGATCTAAAAGAAGTACGTTAATCCTATTCCAACCATGATGGTATTGAAATTGAGGTCTCCAAAGTCTTCTGAAACTTGTGCCCCACTCGCCTGGTCGGTTATACTCCAAGATCCCTTTGATTCCACTAAACAATAGCTAAAATCTGCGTTTATAGCTAAATTGCTGGAAAAAAAATAGTCTATTCCCAGCCCAAAATGGTATCCCAGTTTATGCTCTACTTTCTCTTCTATGTCAAATCCCAGGTCCTCCCAATCATCGACGATTTCACTGTCAATTTCGAAGCTGTTTAAGTAATAACCAGCGCCAAATCCAACATAGGGGACAATTCTCTTTTCTATTGGGAAACGGACCAAGACACTCAGCTGAATCGGCACGAAGGTTATTTTTCCTGCGCTCAAGCCTTCAGGTTCTCCATCCACAGGACTCTGATACGCAAGCCCCTTGAGCTCGATGCCGATATTTTTAGTGATGGAATAACTTATTCTGCCACCGAACATTGCGCCGCCGTCATAAATGCTTTCTGTGGGACTAGCATAGCCACCAGAAATTCCTAATCCAAAAGCAGGTCTTCTTTCTTCTTTTTGTTCAATTCTTTTCCTTGGCTTCGCCGGTGCAGGTTCAATTTCGAAAGTGACGAACGACTTATGAACATATCCAGAAATGACAAATCCTCTTTCATCAGGGGGAAGTTTCCCTTTTAACCATTCCCCTACTATCTCCTCAATTTCTAATATCGCGCCGAGCGGAAGATTTTTTATGACTGTACTCTCCCTCTCTGGATTGAGCCTCAGAACGGCTCCTTCCTTAATAACTCTTGCTTTTATTTCTAAGGAATAAAGGTTCAGTGTTGAAATGATAAGAATGATGAGAAAAAAATAAATGATGCAGATGTTTACCTTAAGAAACTTATTTTTCATCGCCTCTCCTTTTTGTGGGGATTTTGATGGTTAAAATACATAAGCTGCAGTCTCCACAAAAACAATCTGGAATCATATCTACGGAATGAATTGAGTGCAAATTTTGGTACATATTCTTAATTTAGTCGATATCAAAATTATCATAAAGGAATTTCAAAAACAATTATCAAATCTTCAAACGCCGAAAAATCGGTATTAAATATTGGGGTCGGACCAAGCTAATTAATTTATTTATAATGAGATAGGCCTAAATTCGGCCTGTTTTATCGCCTTAAACCTACTTTTTTAGGGGTAAAATTGCCCCTCTAAGCAACCCGTGATCCTTCAAGACTTCACTTGTCACCTTTCCCAAAATACCCTTATGCCTCTGCTGCATAATGTTATTTATCTTAGAAGCTCATTTTCGACCCTAAAAATGCTACTCTAAGGCTTAAATTATCATGAAATTTGCGCTTAAATACCACATAAAAATTGTTTAGTGTGGCCCGACCCCACTTATTACCACTTATTGAAATAGCTTCTGGAGGATGGATAAAGATTCCGGAAAAAGCTCGTCAAGACTCACGTATCTCCATTCAGCATACGTAATCAACCACCTTCCATCTCTTTTTATCAATCTCAATTTCAAGCGGTAATTGTCGGTTGAAAATCTTACGACTTTGCGCAAAACTTTAGCAACTCCCGAAGACATCGCAATATCCGTCCGAATAAAGGCCTCTGGGGGATTCATCTCATCGATCTGGGTGCTCAACACATGAATGACAATTCCTCGGTATTGATCGAAATACTGCTGAATCATATCCCTGGTTCTGCTTTTATCTCGTTTTTGAAAATCAGTGTAGTCATCCGTAATCATCATCATGATGCTTTCAACATCCTTCTTTTCGGCGTACTCCCCAACGTCTTCCATCAATTCGAAGATCAATTCTTTATCCGTCTTCGCCGCGCAGAAGATTAAAAATAAAGCAAGACAAAAGATAAAAATTAATTTAGCCACTATTTTGAAATGAGTTTGCATTATAAATAATATGTCATTGTGAAGCGCAAAACACAGTGATCTCTTATCACAAGATAAAACCCGTTTTTACCTTCACATAAATTCATCCAGATCTTCTTTAATAAATAAGTATTCTTTGCCCGGCTTATAATAAGGAATTCTTTTTTCTTGTAACCATCTTATCATTATGATGTGAGATTTATTCATGTATTCTGCTGCCTTATTTAGATCCAACCATAACTTGCATCGCCTTTACTCTCAAAGGAAACTTTCATCTTTTTCTTCCACTCAATCTTTGCTTTCTCAACACTTCAATCAATTCTGCCAAGACCATTGCTGTAGCTCCCCATATTTTATGTTCTTTAAAGGAATAAAAAGGAACCTCAATTTGGGCACCTTTATAGGCCCACATCTCTCTCCGGACATTCTTAGGGTCGAGCAAATGGTCCAGGGGCATCTCGATCACTTCAGCCACTTCCTGAACAAAGGGTCGAAAATCAGGACGCGCAGAGGTGGTGGCAACAACCGGATAAATACAGTAATTGCTCGGAGGAATATAAAGAGGTGTGAGTTTCCCCAAAAGGCGGATGGATTCCGGGACGATTTCAAGCTCTTCCTGGGCTTCCCTCAGAGCAGCCTGTTCGAAG
>Ga0209636_10004108_pt1 | contig 14860 bp, 14 predicted proteins | sample DeeMarSWOR152_54_FD_187464 | JGI IMG/M metagenome (GOLD analysis project Ga0209636, IMG submission 187464) | Marine sediment microbial communities from White Oak River estuary, North Carolina - WOR-1-52-54 (SPAdes) (version 2) | ecosystem: Environmental > Aquatic > Marine > Intertidal zone >...
AAGAGATGGATTATCCGCATCATAGTTAATGGAGTAGCCTTTATCGCCCGCATCCGCTTCAAAGCTTGAATTGCGGGTATAGGTTTCGATAACGGAAGAGCCCTGCTCCCAAACCTGCACGGTTTCGGTGCCGGGCACAATGTTCCTTACGTTCCTGAGATAGTACGGCCCGAGGGTTCCATCTCCCACTCCCGAGTATTTCCCCACCACACTTTTATTATAGGCATAGGTCACAGAGATCTCGCTGGTGGAGAGGATCAGGCTTTCCTTTATAATTTTTATGGTGCCAGTGTCAAAACCGTCACTGGGATCAGTTCGGTCATTGATGTAAGCCAGGGTAGCTTCCGGCGAGGTATAATAGTAGCCGGTAGCAGGATCATAGATAGTTACCGGGAAAGCGTAGTCTACTTCTCGGGTTATAATTGCTCCATCAATTCTTACAATAACATTGAAGGCTTCTCCGGTTGCAACCACCGGGCGATTCAGAAGGTAAATGTGATAATGGTCGCTGATGATGTCTTTCCCGGTAAAGGTTTCGATGGCGGTGGCGGTATTGGCCACCTCTCCGGCCTTAGCGGATTCTCTCAAATAAGTTGTCCCAATTTTTAGCTCTTTTGGGAATTTGGAAGGGGGCAGGGTGGGAAGGGACATGACATTGTACCGATATTTGGCATTGATCTGAGAAGTCGGGCCAATAATTATGCCGAAAACGATTTCTCCGGTTTGATAATTAATTTGGTAATCGAGGTCACGAACGAAGAGCTTTCCATCCACCTCGATTCTTTCACTTTCGGGAACGAGGTGGGGATGGGCGAGGAGGTAAGGTCCCCGGCTTCCGATCCCGAGCAAGGCCTCGCTTTCAGAGGAGGTTTGGTAATAATTGTATTCAACTACTAATGGATCTTCAGCGGTGGGGAGGAAGCGCGTCAGTAGTTTTATTAAACCCTGATCATAGCGAATGAAATAATCCTGATCCTTCTTTAATTCGATTCCCATAAAGGTGAGCTTCTCGCTAAATTTAATAATTGGGATATTTTTTAGACGGTATCGGCCGGAAGCCTCCTCTTCCACAATTTCGGGCTCGAGGGTGGCGGTGGATGGGAAAAGCTCACGGGCAGAGTCGATAACCGGTTCTTCTTTGGGGGCGGGCTTGCCGAATTCCTCGGGATCGATAGTGAACCGGGATTGGAAACCGAAAAAATCCCTTTTGGAAAGGGCGGGGAAGAAAAGGTCCAGGATGTTGGTATATTCATAGCTGTATTTGAATTCATCGGCCTGGGTCAGGATGCGATTGAAGATAATTTTTCCTTCGAAGTAATCAATGGTATAGTCAATATTTCGGGTCAGGGGATTCCCGTTTAATTCGATTCTTTCCGAGCCCTCCACGATTGAGCCGTGTCCCAAATTATAAGGCCCTTTGGTATTGTTTCCCTTTTGGGCGGTCAGTTTTTGGGTTTGGCTCTTAAGCTTGGCCGAGGGAACGGTAACGACGTCGTACCAGCTGTCCTTGGCGGTGAGCATGACCCCATTCAGGAATTTGGAGGTCGAAGCAAATTCGTTGCCCGAAAAATTGGCGGTAAAGTCTCCGAAGGTCAGCTCATTATTGTAGTATTTAACTTTTACATCAAAGCGGTCGGGGGTCTCGGGTTGTTGTTCAAGGTCGTAAGATACCGAAAGGTTTTCAGAGAGCTGCCCCGCGATCCGGAGCTGGAGCCTCTCTTGCCAGGGGCCGCCGGTAAAGGTGGGGTAAAAACCACCCAGCTGGGTCAGCCCGGCAAAGTAATTTCGGGTGGGATCCACTTCGACCTTCTTGTATTCCCATTTCTTAAAGCCGGAGATGTCGATCTGGGGGTAGGTTTGCTGGGCGAAAACATAATTAGGGAACAGGAAACAGAAGACAGAGAAGCATAAAAGAAATTTTAAAAAATTTTTCATTAAGGCTGATATTTTTTTATAATTAATATCGCATTATGCCCGCCAAACCCAAATGAACTAGACATAGCGATGTCAATCGGTTGCTTGCGAGCTCGGTTGGGGACGTAATCAAGATCACAATCTGGATCTGGATTTTCGTAATTAATAGTGGGAGGAATGATTTCATTTTTAATTGAAAGAACGGTAGCAATTAATTCTACTGCCCCGGTAGCTCCCAAGAGGTGTCCAAACATAGACTTGTTTGAGCTTACGGGTAACTTTTTTGCCCTTTCGCCAAAAATGGTTTTTAGGGCCATAGTTTCATATTTATCATTAAGAATGGTGGAAGTGCCGTGGGCATTTATATAGTCTATCTGGTCGGGAGAAATACCCGCATCTTTTAGGGCCGCTCGTATGGCGCGCACTGCTCCTTCTCCTTCCGGGGCAGGTGCTGTAATATGACTTGCGTCTCCGCTCATCCCGTAACCAATAATTTCGGCTTGGATTTTAGCGCCGCGGGCCTTAGCGAATTCTAGGTCCTCAAGGATGACTGCTCCCGCACCTTCTCCCATGACAAAGCCATCTCTTTCTTTGTCAAAGGGTCGGCTCGCGCGGGAGGGTTCCTCATTCCGGGTAGAAAGCGCGCGCGCGGCGCAGAAGCTGGCCATTCCTAAGGGAGTGATGGAAGCCTCGGTCCCGCCGGCGATCATGGCTTTGGCCGCGCCCCGTTGAATTATCTTAAAGGCGTCGCCAATCGAATTTGTGCCGGAGGCACAGGCGGTGACCACACAGGAATTGGGACCCTTTGCCCCAAGATAAATTGAAACATATCCAGCGGCCATATCGGTGATCATATATGGAACCGTGAAGGGGCTCAGTTTGTTCGGCCCTTTTTCTCTAAGCACGGCAGCCTGTTCTTCCAGAAAGCCAATCCCCCCGATGCCCGAGCCGATGAGCACCCCAATTTCAGGAGCATTTTCAGCGGTAACGGTTAGCCCTGCCTCCTTGATTGCCATCCGAGAAGCAGCTACTGCAAATTGGATAAAGCGTACCAAGCGACGGGCCTCTTTCTTGTCAAAGTATTCGGTGGGGTTAAAGTCTTTTACTTCTCCTGCAATTTGACTTGGATAGGCAGCCGGGTCGAAGTGGGTTATTCTGGTGACGCCGCTTTTGCCCGCAGCTAAGTTTTCCCAAAAAACTTCTTTATTATTGCCGATGGGGGAAACCACCCCCAACCCTGTAATCACAACTCTCTTTAGCAATCGGGGACCTCCTCAACCTCTTTCAAGAGTTCTTGTATGATTTTAGCGGCAGGTTTTATGCTTCGGTCTTTTATCTTCCAGACATGTTCTCCAGAAAAAACAATCCCGTTTTCGATGTCTCCCTGTTGAGAGTTAATCAGGGCCTGGATGATGCAATATTCAAGGGAACAATGTTTTAGGCAGAAATCGCAGCCGATTGGTTTGGGAGCATCCTTTTTCAGAATCTTTTCCACAAAGGCGGTTTTTAAGGCGCGGCCAGGCATTCCCACCGGAGAGGTAATCACAACCACGTCTTCCTTTTTTGCTTCCTGGTAGCGCTTTTTATAAGGGAGGGCGGCATTGCATTCTTCGGAAAGAACAAAACGCGTAGCGATTTGCACCCCGTTTGCACCGAGCTTGAACATCTCGGCTATCTCCTTTCCATCCGTGATCCCTCCCGCAGCGATAACCGGCAGGTCGACTGCTTTTCTTACTTCGGGAAGGATTTCCTTAATGGAGCGGTCGGTCCCAAGATGTCCGCCCGCTTCTTTCCCCTCAACCACCACGGCGGCCGCGCCGCACCGGTCTGAGGTCTTGGCTAAACGGGCAGAGGAAACGATGGGAATAATGGGGGTTTTGCTCTCTTGTCCGAGCTTAAAAATGTCTCGGGAAAAACCAGCCCCGGTAAAAACGAGGTCGATTTTTTCCTTGATCGCGGTTTTTACTATTCCCCAGAATTCCCGCGCTGCGTACATGATGTTGATTCCGATAATACCGCCCTTTGCTTTCTCACGTGCCAGCCGGATTTCAGAGCGCAGCTCTTCAAACGCCATGCCCGAGGCACCGATGACCCCGATCCCTCCCGCCGCCGCCACCGCTCCTGCTAGTGACCCGGTCGAAATCCTTATGGCCATGCCTCCCTGGATAAGGGGAAGCTTTGCAACCAGATTACCTATCTTGAGTTCAGGTAATTTCATCGATCACTTTTTTGCGTGAGCCAGGATGTAGCTAACCGTATCTCCAATAGTTCTAGTTTTCTCCGCGTCTTCGTCAGGGATTTCCATTCCGAATGCTTCCTCAAGAGCCATCACCAGCTCGACGGTGTCCAAGGAGTCTGCCCCTAGATCGTCTACATAGGATGCCTCGCGAGTAACTTCGGATTCGGAGACCCCCAACTGTTCCACCACCACTTTCTTGACTTCTTCAAAGACCTTCTGTTCTTCCATTTTTCACCTCCTTTCTAATTCAGCTCAAAATTTAATACTCAAAGCGCAAAACTTAAGTATTTTGCGCTTTAAGTTTACATGTAAATCCCGCCGTTGACCCGGATGACCTGGCCGGTAATGTAGTCCGCGGCGCTGCTGGCCAAGAAGAGGGCCGCCGCCGCCACATCTTCCGGCCGCCCAAGTTTCCCTAACGGTATCTGATCCAGTATTTTCTTTTTTATCTCCTCCGGGATCCTGTCGGTCATAGCCGTTTGGATAAATCCCGGAGCAATCGCATTTACGGTTACTCCCCGAGGAGCTAGCTCCCGGGCCAAAGTTTTAGTCAGGCCGACAACCCCCGCTTTTGAAGCAGAATAATTGGCCTGCCCCACATTTCCCATTTCTCCCGCAACCGAAGCGATGTTGATAATTCTACCGTAGCGTTCCTTCATCATCAAGCGGGAGACCATTTTGCACAGGTTAAAGACTCCGGTTAGATTTACAGAAATAACTGCGTCCCAATCTTCTTTTTTCATCCTGAGGAAGAGATTATCCTTGGTGATCCCTGCATTATTGACCAGGATATCGATTTTCCCCAGTTCTTCAATAGCTCTTTTAACTCCGGCTTCGACCTCGGTCGGGTCGGCCACATTCATTTTTAAAGGGATAGTTTTTACCCCGCTTCCTTTTATTTCGTTTGCGGTCTGGGTTGCCAACTCCAGGTTAACATCAGAAACCGCGATGTTTGCACCTTCTTTTGCAAAAGCTTGGGCAAGAGCTTTGCCGATGCCTTGGGCCGCGCCCGTGATTAAAGCTGTTTTATCTTTAAATTGCATAATCTCCTCCTTATCTGGCCTATAGGGCTAAGTAAGATTTAACTTCGGTGTTCCGGTCGATCCTTTTAATTAACCCGGAAAGAACCTTTCCCGGCCCGACTTCTACAAAACTTTTGATTCCATCATGGATCATTTTTTTTATTGAGTCTTCCCAGAGAACCGGGCTGGTTACCTGCTTTAGCAAAAGACTCCTTATCTCTTCTCCGTTGGAAACATAATCCGCCGTAACATTTGCCACTACCGGAATTTGTGCATTTTTTATTTCGATTTTGCCTAACTCAACCTTTAACTTTTCTGCGGCCGGCTGCATAAGAATGCAGTGGAAGGGAGCGCTGACCTGAAGCGGAACTGTCATTTTGGCGCCGGCTTCTTGGCAGAGCCTGCCGGCTTCTTCGACTGCCTGCTTTTTTCCCGAGATGACAATCTGCCCGGGCGAATTCAGGTTGGCGGCGGAAACAATTCCTCTGGCGGCAGCTCTCTTACAGCATGCTTCTACCTCTTCTTTACTTAAGCCGATAATCGCCGCCATGCTTCCTTCTCCCAGCGGAACCGCTTCTTGCATAAATTTGCCGCGAAGGTGGACGATCTTTACCGCATCCGAAAAGGAGAGGGCAGAGGCCGCCACCAGCGCGGAATATTCTCCCAGGCTGTGTCCAGCCACTGCCGCGGGCATGGGCACCCCCTTGTTCTTTAAAATTTCAAAAGCGGCGACACTCACCGTCAAAATCGCCGGCTGCGTGACCTCGGTCTTTTTTAATGCTTCTTCCGGACCTTCAAAGCAAAGTTTCTTGAGATCAAAACCCAGGACCTCATTTGCCTGCTCCAGGTGTTTCTCGGCTAGCCCTTTTCCCATTCCCACCGCCTGTGAGCCCTGACCGGGAAATACGAAAGCGCTCTTCATAATTAACCCCTCAGCTCTTTCAGCTTATTGGTTAACAAAGGAACATACTCAAACAAATCCCCCACAATTCCATAGCTTGCCACCTTAAAGATCGGGGCATCCGGATCTTTGTTGATGGCCACAATCGTGTCGGAAGACTGCATTCCCACTAGATGCTGAATTTTCCCGGAAATTCCGCAGGCAATGTATAATTTTGGGGCTACCGTCTTTCCCGTCTGACCTACTTGATGGTGGGCTGAGATCCAGCCCGCATCCACGGTGGCGCGCGAGGCCCCTACCGCTCCGCCTAGGGCATGGGCTAACTCTTCGATTAATTTAAAGTTTTTGGCTTCTCCCAGACCACGGCCACCGGAGACAATAATCTCGGCTTCGGCCAGATTAACTTTTATGCTTTCATCTTTTATGATTTCAACAACTCTAACCATCAGGTCTTCCGGATTTATTGCCGGATTGAACTTGCTGAGCTCTCCCTTTTTTCCTTCTTGCTTGCTTGGTTTTCTGAATACTTTTGGTCTGACGGTTGCCATCTGGGGGCGGTGATTGGGCGAGATGATGGTGGCCATGATGTTCCCGCCAAAGGCGGGGCGGGTCTGCTCTAGAATTTTCTTTTCGGGATCGATGGATAAGCCAGTGCAGTCCGCGGTTAATCCCGCGCCAACCCGGATCGCCAATCTGGCGGCCAGGTCCCGGCCGATAGTGGTTGCCCCGAGCAGGAAGATTTCTGGTTTGGATTTGGTGATAAGTTCGGCGATGGCGCGAGTGTAAGGGAGGGATTTATAATCCTTGAGCTCATCATGATGGAGAAGATAAACCTTATCTGCGCCATAAGCAAAAAGGTGATCCACTTCTTCTTCAATTTCCTCTCCTCCGCATAGAACCGCAGAAAGATCGGTGTTTAGATCACTTGCCAGTTTTTTCCCTTCTCCCAGGAGCTCGTAAGCAACCGGCTGGATTTTGCCCTCTCGCTGCTCGGCAAAGATCCAGACCCCTTTATAGTGGCCGATGTCGGTGCTGGTTTCCTTTTCGGTTTTGATTTCAATTGCGTCAAACTTACACGGGTCAAGGCAGGCGCCGCAAAGGGTGCATTTATCCAGGTCAATGACCGCGATCTTTTTTGATTTTCCCGGCGCCTCCGGCGGCCGCTCGAGCATGCTGATCGCGGCAAAGGGACAGGCCTTGACGCAGAGCGTACAGCCGGTGCACTTATCTGTAATTATTCTGATGCTCATCAGATGGTCTTCCTTTCTTTGAGTTTGGCGATGAGCTTTTCCACGTTTTCGTGGGGAACGCCGTTAAGGATTTCCCCGCTGGTTTTTGGAGGAGGAGTAAAAATTTTTATGACCTGGGTGGGAGAGCCATTCAGTCCGATGTTTTTTAAATCTGCTTCAATGTCTTCAGCCCTTAGGGCTTTAATTTCCACTTTTTTAGCCTTCATCATTCCTTTGAGCGATGGTAAGCGTGGTTCATTTATCTGTTTTACCACCGTAATAACTGCCGGGAGCGGAGTCTCGACCACTTCGTTTACCTCTTCAAGCAGTCTTTCGACCTTGGCCTGACTGCCATCGATATCAATTTTTACCCCAAAGGTCACTTGGGGAATTCCCAGCCATTCTGCAATTCCCGGACCAACCTGGGCGGTGTCTCCATCAATGGCTTGCTTCCCGCAAAGAATTAGATCATAATTTCCTATTTTTCGGATGGTTTGGGCCAAAGTGTAAGAGGTTGCCCAGGTGTCAGAGCCGGCAAAGGCACGGTCGGAAATGAGAATGACCTCATCTGCTCCCATAGCGATTGTGGTTTTTAAGGCCTCGGCTGCCTGGGGAGGGCCCATGCTAATCACGGTCACCTTTCCGCCATGTTTCTCCCTGAGCTGGAGGGCAGCTTCGACCGCATTCTCATCAAAGGGGTTGACAATCGAGGGAACTCCTTCCCTTATCAGGGTATTGGTTTCAGGATTGATTTTAACTTCGGTGGTTTCCGGAACCTGTTTGAGGCAGACGATGATCTTCATTTCTTCTTGAACCGAGCGCTTTCTTTAATGACTTTTAAGGCAATCTCATTTCTTTGAATTTGGTTAGTGCCTTCATAAATCTGGGTGATTTTTGCATCCCGCATCATCTTTTCTGTAGGGTATTCTTTCATGTATCCATAACCGCCAAGAATCTGCACTGCATCTGTGGTTACCTTCATGGCTACATCTGAGGCGAAGAGCTTGGACATAGAAGAGTCTATGGTGAAATCTTTTTTGCCCGAGTCAATTTCTCTAGCGGTGGCGTAAACCAGAGCCCGGGCTGCTTCCACCTGTGTCGCCATATCTGCAAGCATATGTTGAATTGCCTGGAATGAAATAATGGGTTTGCCAAACTGGTTTCTTTGCCGAGCGTAGCTGGTGGCTTCCTCAAGGGCGCCTTGGGCAATTCCGACTGCTTGAGCGCCGATCCCGGGGCGGGTCATGTCCAGGGTTTTCACAAAAATGATAAGCCCCATTCCTTCCCGAGAAATTAAATTTTCTTTAGGGATCTTGCAATCTTGGAAGACTAATTCCCGGGTAGCAGAGCAGCGTATCCCCATTTTGTTTTCCTTTTTGCCAAAGGTAAATCCAGGGGTTCCCTTTTCCACAATAAAGGCCGAAGCCCCTCGGGCCCCCCTGCTTTTATCGGTCATTGCAATAATAGTATAGGTTTCTGCCTCTCCACCGTTGGTAATCCATTGCTTGGTGCCATTCAGAATGTAATAATCTCCTTCTCTCTTTGCAATGGTTACAATGGCAGTGGCATCCGAGCCAGCATCTGCCTCGGTCAATCCGAAAGCGGCCAGTTTTTTGCCGGAGGCAATCGGTGGCAGATACTTTTTCTTTTGCTCAGGAGATCCAAAAAGAAGGATGGGTACCGCGCCCAGGGCTGAGGCCGCAAAGGTAACCCCCACCCCTCCACAGACTCGACTAATTTCCTCAACTGCGAGGCAAAATTCGAGCACTCCCCCGCCAAAGCCGCCGTACTCTTCCGGAAGGTATAAACCACAGAGATCGGCTTCGGCAAAAGTCCTCATGATTTCCCAGGGAAATTCTCCTTTTTCATCAAGCTCGGCACGGGCAGGAAGGACTTTTTCCTCCGTTATCTTCCGCGCTAGGTCCTTTACCATTTTTTGTTCTTCAGTCAGCAAATAATCCATAATTTCACCACTTTATTATATTTGCTCCACAGGTCAGGCCCGCGCCAAAACCCGAAAGGGCGACAATGTCTCCCTTTTTGATCCTACCATCAGCCAGGGCTTCGTCTAGGGCGAGGGGGATGGATGCGGCTGAGGTATTGCCGTATTTGTAGAGATTAACATAAACTTTTTCTTTTGGCAATCTCATTTTTTTAATGACGTGGTCGATGATTCTAATATTTGCCTGGTGAGGGATTAAGAGAGAAATATCTTCAACTTTTAATTTGGCGGCTTTTAAAGATTCCCGTATCGATTCTTCCAGGACCCTTACCGCAAATTTAAAGACCTCTTTTCCATCCATGGTGATAAATCTTCCGTTCTTCTGTTCCGGATCGCGGGATCCCCCGCCGGGCATAATCAAATATTTTCCGAGATGACCTTCCGCTTTTAGCCAGTTGGATAAGATGCCCGACTCATCCGTCGAGGGCGTAAGCACCACCGCCCCGGCGCCGTCGCCGAAAAGGACAGAGCTGGCACGATCATTCCAGTCTAAGTATTTGGTCAGGGTATCCGCCCCCACCACCAGGATGTTTTGGTAGGTTCCGTTTTCGATGAAGGAAGAGGCCACCGCCAGGGCATAATTGAATCCGGAACAGGCGGCTGAAACATCAAAGGCGGTGGCTTTGCGGGCGCCCAGTCTATGCTGGAGAATGCAGGCCACCGAAGGGAAGAGATAATCCGGGGAAGTGGTCCCAACCACGATCAGGTCTAAGTGCTCAGCCCGGATTTTAGCAGAAGCCAGGGCCTGCTCAGAGGCGATCAGGGCCAGATCCGAGGTGGCGGTTCCATTATCGGAGACCCTTCTTTCTTGGATCCCGGTCCGGCTTTTGATCCATTCGTCAGAGGTCTCTATGAATTTTGCCAGGTCGTCATTGGTCACGACTTTGGGCGGGACGCAAGAGCCAACTCCTTTGATCTTTGCCCTCATGTTTTTTCCCTCAGTTTTGAGATGCAGCTGACCATGTCCTCCTTGACCGCCTCCGCGGTTTCTCGAACCGCGTTTTTGATGGCGTTGGCTTTTGCCCGGCCGTGCGCCTTAAAAACAATACCCGAGATTCCCAAGAGCGGGGCGGCTCCATATTCATCATAGGTAAGGGTCTTCCTGAGCCTTCGCAGGCTTGGGTAAAGGAAGGCCAGGCCGATCTTGTTCATTATTCCTTTTGAGAGTTCATTTTTTAAAAGCTGGAAGACTGCCAAACTGATCGATTCGCCAAATTTTAAGATTAAGTTTCCCACAAAGCCATCACACACTACCACATCAGCCTTGCCCCGGAGGATTTCCTTGGATTCCACATTACCAACAAAATTAATCGGAGCCTGTTTGAGCAAGGGCCAGGCTTGGCGCGTCAATTCATTTCCTTTTTCTTTTTCTTCTCCAATGTTTAAAAGGCCAACCTGTGGATTGTCAATATGTAAGACATGTCGGGCATAGAGATTTCCCATTTCTGCAAATTGCACCAGATGTTTGGGTTTGCAGTCAACATTTGCTCCCATGTCCAAAAGCAGGACTTTGCCGGTGGGGAGTGGAAATTCAGTGGCAATCGCTGGCCGCTCGACCCCCGGGATCCTTCCTAGCTTAAAAAGAGCTGAGGCCATAAGTGCGCCGGTGTTTCCGGCAGAAATAACCGCGTTAGCTTTGCCGTCCTTTACCAATGAGACCGCCACATTGATGGAGGCGTCCTTCTTTTGTTTGACGGCTTGGGCGGGCGATTCGTCCATTTCAATCACTTCAGAGGCCGCCACCACCGGAAGTTCCCCCCGCTCTTTATACTTTTTGAGTTCCCGGGATAACTTTTCCAGGTCTCCAACCAGAATGATTTCGATCTGCAATTCTCGGCTGGCTTGAACTGCGCCTTTTACAATCTCTGCCGGGGCAAAGTCGCCGCCCATCGCATCCACTGCAACTCTGATCACTTACTCCTTCTCCTTGCCTCGAGAGGCTTTCCCCTTTTTTTCTTTCATCTTAATGATGGGCTTTCCTTTGTATTTGCCGCAGGCAGGGCAGGCGTGGTGGGGTAGGGTCGGCGCTCCGCATTCTGGGCAGCGGCTGAGGCTGAATGGAGAGAGCCGGTAATTTGAAAACCTCCTTTTTCCCTGCCGAACATTTGAATGTCTTTTTTTGGGCACGGGCATGGCTTATCCTCCTTTATCTCGACTCGCTTCGCTCGATATTCCCTTACAGTCGGGTGAACACAGGGTCTTTAGCGGGATCGCCAGCAAAAGATCCTGTCTTATCACTTCGGTCAGATCGATGGTATTATCCTTTTCGATGGGATAGACAAAATCTTCTTCTTTAAGCTCGATCTCTCCGCCGCTTTTATATTCCGGCTTGGATCTTGAAAATTCTTCCTCAATCTTCACTGAAAGAGGGAGTTTAAAGGTTTTCAGGCATCTGGAGCATTCCAGCTCGGCTTCGGTTTCGACCTCCCCCTTTATCAGGACCGAGGTGCCGGTATTTACTAAGTGCAATTTTATCTTTACGGGCTTGGTCAGGCGGAGGTCATCTTCTGGGAAGCTGACTTCCTCGCTTTGTTCAACCTCTGCCTCATTCCCAACCTTCTGCAGTAGCTCGGTAAGGTCAATTTTCATCCCGATTTCCTTATGTTCTATATAATGTCCCGTTTCCTTATCATTTTATATAAGGTGTTACGGGATCCCGCTAAAGCGGGATTTTTCGGGATCCCGGCTTCCGACATAGTCGGAACGTCGGGACAACAAGGGGATATTATACTGAATTTTAAGGGGGGTTGTCAACGACTAGCCCGCGGGTGAGCCGAATCATAAACCTCTTTAAGCCGTTCTTTAGTGATGTGGGTATAGACTTGGGTAGTGGAAAGGGAAACGTGCCCGAGGAGCTCCTGGACCATGCGCAGATCTGCTCCTCCGGCTAAGAGATGGGTGGCAAAGGAGTGGCGGAGGGTGTGGGGGGTGACCCTTTTGGCAATCCCTGCTTTTTTGGAATAGTGGCCGATCATTCTTTCTATGGAGCGTGGGGTTAAGCGGCCCCCTCTCCGGTTAAGGAAAAGGGCGGGGGTCTTTTTAGCTGAGATTAAGTGTGGTCGTCCTTCTTTCATATATTTATGTAATGCGTTTCGGGCGTGAGAGCCAAAAAGGACAATGCGTTCCTTTGAGCCCTTGCCCAGGACTTTGATCTCCCTTTCATCAAAATCAATATCGTTTATATTCATCCTGATGACCTCAGTCACGCGGAGTCCCGTGCCATAGATGACTTCCAGGACCGCACGCTCTCGCATTCCCGCAGGTGATTTTAGATCGGGTGCTTCCAGGAGGGACTTGAGTTCTTCCGGATAAAGAAAGTTTGGAAGCTTTTTGGGGAGCTTAGGGGTAAGCAGGTTCTCAAATGGATTTTGGTCTACCAGTTTCTCGCGCATCAGAAAACGGAAAAAGGAGCGAGCCGAGGAGAGCTTCCGCGCGATCGAGCGTCGGGAATATCTTTTCTTCTCGAGCGCCAGCAGGTATTCTCGGGCGGCCGGGAGATCAATCTTTTTGCCTTTAAGAAAATTTATCAAAAAGCTAAGGTCGCGCTGATAATTGCTGATAGTGTGTGAGGAATAATTGCGTTCGGTTTTTAAGTAGTTAATAAATTTAATAATAAGTTCATTTTTCGGATTTCGGATTTCGGATTTAGGATTTGCCATGGTTAGAGCCCGTATTTTGCTCTTTTATCCGAGGTCAAGGGCAGATAATCGTTCCCTTCTTTGACAAACCTTACCGGATCGCCGGGCCGAGTATCGATGTGAATCCAATTCTCCTTTGGGTAAAAACCAATTCCTCGCAGCTCGGGAATGGTTTCGGCATATTTTAAAAGTTCCTGGGGCGAGACGCCATCCATGTTAATGTGCGCGGCTTTTCCCATGGTGTGGAAGCTTCTTTTTGGTTTGTTTAATTTTTCGTAATAGGCATCGCACCAGTAGGCGGAGACAATCCTTACTTTTTTCCTGAAATGGCCTCCGATCTGTTCCAGGGCGCCCACCAGTCCCAGATGGATGCGGTATTCTCCTTTGCATTCTTGACAGCGACAGGCAAAATCTTTGTGGTTAAAGTGTTCGCTAAGATTTCCCATGATTATCATTATATATTTTTTCGATTGACAAAGCAAACTTGGGTAGATATACTAGGGCATAATTTAATGCTTTTGAGTGGGACTTCATTAAAAATTCCCCGGTCCGCTCGTATGAGGGAGGAGAAAAAAATGAAGAAGCGATACCTTTTTACCTCAGAATCTGTCACCGAAGGCCACCCCGATAAAATGTGCGATCGAATCTCAGATGCCATTTTGGATGCGATTATGGAAAAAGATCCCCCCGGTCGTGTGGCGGTTGAGACATTGGCGACAAATGGCATGTGCATTGTCGCGGGCGAGATTACGACAGGTTGTTATGTTGAAATTCCACGAATTGTCAGAAATACAATTAAGGAAACAGGTTATACCCGGGCAAAATACGGTTTTGATTATGAAACCTGTGGAGTGATGGTCGCCATCCAGGGTCAATCCAAGGATATTGCCCGAGGAGTTGACAAGGCTTTAGAAATCAAGGATGGGGAGGTGGTAAAAGAGGATTTAGAGGGACTGGGGGCGGGAGACCAGGGGCTGATGTTCGGTTTTGCCTGCGATGAGACCGAAGAACTTATGCCTCTGCCCATTGTTCTGGCACACAAGCTAGCCAAGAAATTGGCGGAGGTTCGCAAGACCGGCGAACTTTCTTATCTGCGTCCGGATGGTAAGTCCCAGGTTACGATTGAATACCAGGAAGAAAAACCGGTGCGAGTCAATACTGTATTAATTGCGGCTCAACATGCCCCAGAAATCGACATGAAAAAAATAAAGGAAGATATTATCGAGCGGGTGGTACTGCCGGTTCTGCCACAGGAACTGGTGGATGACAAGATCAAATATTATGTTAACCCTACCGGAAGATTTGTGATCGGCGGTCCCCAAGGGGATACCGGGGTTACCGGGAGAAAGATTATTGTAGATACTTACGGCGGATATTCTCGTCATGGTGGGGGCTGCTTTTCCGGCAAAGACCCTACCAAGGTGGACCGCTCAGGAACCTATGGTGCCCGCTGGGTTGCCAAAAACATAGTGGCAGCAGGATTGGCTAAGAAATGCGAGGTTCAGATTGCTTATGCTATTGGGATTGCCCGGCCACTTTCGGTCATGGTGGACACCTTTGGGACAGGAAAAATACCGGAGGATAAGATCGCGGAGCTGATCAACGAGAGCTTTGACTTAAGACCTGGACTGATCATTAAGAATTTACAGTTGCGCCGACCGCTTTATAAGCAGGTGGCGGCCTATGGCCATTTTGGGAGGTTAGATCTTGATTTGCCTTGGGAAAAAACGGATAAGGCTTCTGAATTAGAAAAGAAGGCTAGTCAACTATAAATTTTTGCCCGTAGATGGCTTTTCCACCACCGGCATAGTCTTCCCAAAAGAGATAGAAGCTATTTTCCGAGAAATCCGCTAAGATTTTAGGAGCACGGCCGCCGCCCTTGGTCTGAAGTTTGATCCCGTTTTCGGCCCAGGAA
>Ga0209636_10004109_pt1 | contig 14860 bp, 11 predicted proteins | sample DeeMarSWOR152_54_FD_187464 | JGI IMG/M metagenome (GOLD analysis project Ga0209636, IMG submission 187464) | Marine sediment microbial communities from White Oak River estuary, North Carolina - WOR-1-52-54 (SPAdes) (version 2) | ecosystem: Environmental > Aquatic > Marine > Intertidal zone >...
AGCGAATCCTGTATAACCTTTAGATCCTTCAAGTACCTCGGGATATGGGGGTGTATTTAAAAAAATCGGCCCCATTTTCCCGATGCCAGATCTTGTCTCAGGGTAATTCCAAAAGGTCAATCCACCCCTGGAATCCACATAATCGATAACCAGCTGATGAGGGGCTATCCGTTGATCACCGTGATACTGATCAAAGGGCGAACTTCTAAAAGGGTGAGCATTAACAATTAACAGGATGGACAAAACAATTACTATTATACCAGATATCCGATAAATACCCTTCCACCTCATCAAAAAGATACCAAGAACAAGAGGAACAAAGAAGATAAAAACAATAGGAAGGAAGGTTGCCGTAAATCTGGTTGAAAAACCATTGTGAATTATTGGGAGATCCTGATAATCTTCCGCCTTTTCCAGTCCAATTGTTAAAATCCGTCTTTCATTGTTATGGGCGGTAAGGTTCTTTCTGAAGTAGGAACCGGTCCAGTAATAGAAGGGTGCCGTTTCAGAACCAGGGATTATGATCATGTCAGGATACTTTTCCTGAACCTTCCTGATAGTATTCAGGTAATTCTCTGCCCCTCCTTTGTTAATTGAAGGTAGCTCCACCCTCTTTCTTAAGATGTTCCTGAAGGGGAAAAGGCCATATTCCACAGCCAGTCTATCATGATCATTGAGAAACACGACCGTAAACCCCCGCTTCCTTGCAAGCCTAACAAGGGATTCCGGATCCAGATCGCCGTCGCTGAATGTTGTTCTCAGGTCAATCAGGCCTGCTATTTGCCGATAATCATTGGCCAGTGTTATCTCATAACTCAGGAGGAGGGCAAGGATTAGAATAGATACGTTAACCGCTTTTTTTGCCATAAGGTAAGGTGATCCCCACTCCTAAACCTGCTTTCCCTGATAAAGGGAAGCATACAGGGCATCGGTCTTTTCAACCATCTTCTCAACACTGTACCTCCGGGCCCTCGTCCGGCCCGTCTTTCCCATATCCACCATCATCTCCCTGTTAGCTAGTAGTCGCTCTATAGCCATGGCTAGACCACGAACATCGCCCGGTTGAACAAGAAGTCCATTCTGTCCATGCTCAATGAGATCGGGAATACCTCCTACCTTGCTGGCAACAATAGGCCTTCCAGCCGCCATAGCCTCTACCAATACCCTGCCCATTCCCTCGTTTAAGGAGGGAAGAACGAAAATATCCAGTACCTGCATAATCTCAGGAATGTCGTTACGCCATCCCAAAAATGCCACCTTTTCGGATACCCCCATTCGAAAGGCCTCTGTCCTGAGCTTGTCCTCTAACTGACCTTTCCCCACAAAGACTAGCTCTATCTGAGGATGGCTCTGCCAGACCCGTTCCATGGCCTTGAGTAAGTACAGTGGTCCTTTGATCGGGAGCAACCAACCAACGGTACCGACCACCAACCCTTTGGTATTCAGGCCCAGGGATTTCTTCTTGTGTTCAGCGTTGACCTCTGCTGCCATGTATCGTTCTATCTCCACCCCGCTGTGAATCGTAACGACCCTATCCGGATCACAAACGGAGAACGCGATATAGTCCTTTCTCTCCCCTTCAGTGAGGGCAACCATGCGATCCGTGATAGCGGCTGTAAGCCTTTCTATCACGAGAAAAAATCTGGAAGCCAGAGGACCGAAGTGGCCGTAAAACACGTGGCCGTGAGGTGTATGGACTATGATGGGAACGCCGGCCATTCTGGCCGCCCATCGGCCCAGGATTCCCGGCTTAGAGGTATGGGTGTGAACGATAAGGGGTTTTTCTCGAATCATCAACCTCCACAGAGAGAAAAAGGCCTGAAGATCCTGAAGGGGGTCTATTCTTCGCACCAGAGAGGGTATAGGAACGACCCTTATACCACGCTCCTGAGCATTTTCAATTCCCCTCTGAACCGTTTGCTTCTCCCAATCGGTCATCCTGGACTCAGCGGAAAGGCCATGGACCAGTACCAGCTCATATCTCTCAGTCAATCCCAGGCAGGTGAGCAACGTGTTTTGAGCAGAGCCTCCCCTGTCAAGGCGCGTGATGACATGGAGGACTTTTATTCTCTCTTTCATACCTGAGTTCCTGGAATACCTCTTTTGCCAATGCCTGAAAACGATTAGATTGCCGATCCTCAACCCTGCCGGAACAAATCCTCTAGCTGATCAACATTCCTCTCCCATGAATAATGTGCCTCCACAAAGGCCCTGCACCGACCGGAGGCATCCTGCCACAGCCGGGGATTATTCCTAAACTGCTGACACGTCTCGATGACCAAGGACGCCATGGACTCTGGTTTGGTATCTTTAAAGAGATATCCGGAATCGAGTTTGCCCAAAATCTCCACCGTCCCACCTACCGGTGTCCCCAGCACAAGAACACCTGATGCCAGCGCCTCCAGGGTAATCAAACCAAACCCCTCCAGTTCTATGGTGGGTAGAATAAAGACATCGGCCGCGCGATAGTAATCCGGAAGGTCTTCTTCCGGGATAAAGCCAGCAAATCTAACATAGCCTTCAACTCCCAGTTCCTGACTCAACGAAGTAAGCTGATCTTTGAGCGGCCCCTTCCCACCCAGAATGAGACAACTATCAGGCACAGCCTTAATCACCTCTTTCATGGCATATATGAGGTTCTCCAGCCCCATCCTCGGCTCCAGATCTCTCACGGTAAACAATATCATCTTCTCCTCGGGGATGCCAAGACGCCGCCTTATTTCCATCCTGTCACCAGCCGGGGAAAACCGCTGCAAATCAACGCCACCGGGAATGATCACAACTTTTCCAGAGGGAACTCTATGGACACTCCATAATTTCTCCTGGGTAAATCGGCTGAGAACAGCAATCCTATCACATGCATTCAGAACCTTTTTTTCTATCAATATTCGCGCCTGAATATTGAAGGGGTATAGAAGCCTCTCAACCATGCTCTTTGGCCTCGGATTCCTGGATTGAAACTCCTCAAACGAAAGGGAGTGGCAGGTATAGATTTTCCTTACCCTCTTGCTGGCAGGGGAACGAATAACACCACGGGCGGAAAAGGGCTGATGGAAATTGATACAGTCAAATGAATATTGAGTTTCGAGGGACTCAAAAACCTTTCTGCAGTTTGACAGGGTCGATCTAATAAAAGAAAGGTTATTTCTTTGATCGATATCGTATCTCCACTCCTGAACACCTTGAATAACATCCTGATTTGATTTATGATCCGGCAGTTTGCGGGTGAGGATGTGAACATCATGGCCCCGCCTCCCCAACCGGGTGCTCTGCTCGAATAACACCCGTTCTGCGCCTGAGCTTGCCTTGCTTATTGAGACATCTGCTACAAACAATATATTCAAGATCTGCGCTCTTTATGTTTTGTCCATCTCAGGGAAGTATGAATGATTCATAGGGCGGTCACTCTCGTTGAAAACCCCTCTATAAATCCTTCTCCTTGAGGCTGAGATAACCCCAAAGAAATCCGACTGCATAGCAGATCTGGGTTAACAGGAGGACCCACTTTAATTGAATAGTCGCCTTCAGCATCCTCATGGGATACCTCAATAATCGGAAAGTGAAGGAGGCCCTTTCTCGAAAATCTCCTCCATGTTTCCCCGGGGTTTCGATGACCCATTGTGGATAGAACTTGCTGCAAAAGGCAGCCTGCTTTCCGTTGCGGTAAAACTGGTTCATCAGCTTGAACAGGGTTGCCGGCGGAAGGTGGGAATAAAAAACACCAGGAACAACGACGACTCTGTACCCGGCCTTTCTGAACTGCTGACGAAGATAGGGGTCCAGTCCACGGGGTATGAGTTCGTTTTCTCCGCCTACCCTCTCAAAGATCTCTTTCCTCATAATCAGGAGCGGGTGCTCAGCTAGATCAGAATCCCTAAGTTCCTCGACATGAGGAGTGGCTCGACGGGGGATTTCTCTCATAGCCCGCCTTATGAAAAAGGGGGCATCGTCAGGAATTACATTTATTCCTCCTGCCATGCCTATCGACACATCGGTTTCCATAGCTCCGGCCAGCCGTTTGAATGCATCTTTGGAGGCCAAGCTCGTATCGTCGTCAAGGGTTAAGAGATATTGACCCCGGGCAATGTCAGCACCGGTATTGATAGCCCTTCCCTGCCTTGACTCACCTTTGACAATGATCGTTTCGAAATCCCGAAAGGTTTGCTCGGAAAGCTGCTTTAACAAGGCAGGGAACAGACCGTCTCGATAACCATTAGCGGTGGGAATAATCACTGAAATCTCAGGATACCCTTTAACCCGGCTCGATTCAGTTTCAATCACTTCTACTGTTCTATCCAAGGGTATCCCGTCATCATTCCTGTAGAGGACAAATTTTCTCCCTTTGTCCATACCTATATCCACATGTACCTACTGCCTACCTCTGTTTGGAAATGAGACATTACTCGATCATTTCTGGCAGCGAAAACTCAGGGGCTGAGGTAATCTTTTCATCCAAATATAGCCTGGCCCATATCTCAAACACAACCAGGCTCCATATTCGATGTCCCAACTCTTGCCTGCCATTCCTGTGCTCCTCGAGCATCCACCTTAGACGCTCTCTTTCAAACAGGTCCCTCCTTTCAAGGGAGTCGCTCAACAAAACCCTCGTTGCCAAATCTCCCAGTTCCCCTCGCAGCCACGCCGAAATAGGGATGGTAAATCCCTGTTTCCTTTGCCTTAAGATCTTTCTTGGCAAATAGGGAGCAAATGTCCTCTTGAGGATATACTTTGATGTTAGGCCTCTTATCTTATACTCAAAGGGAATTCTTGCTGAATACTCTACGAGCTCCCTATCCAGAAAAGGCACCCTCACTTCAAGACCATGGGCCATACTCATACGGTCTACCTTGAAGAGGCAGTCATCAGGCAGAAAAGACATGGTATCCACATAGAGCATCTTTTCGCGTGCGTCAGATACCTGTGCGTCTGAGAAAAGCCTCCTCTGATAATCACCGGCATCGAAATCCCCCAGTTCGTCTTTCAATGCCTGCGTGAACAGACGTTGCCCGAATGAGTAAGAGACCGAAGTCCGACGCAGGAAACCGCTTTCCATGTCTGCATTCAAATCACCCAGAAAACGGCGGGCCCTCTGTTTGAGATTGGTCCCATAGTCGTTTTCAGGGTCCTTCCCCGAGCTTAGTTTAGCCAGCGGTTTACGAATAAAACCAGGGACCATACCGTAGACCGCCTTATATTGGTGCCGCCTGGTCCACTCATATCCCCCAAAGATCTCATCGCCACCATCACCTGATAGGGCAACCTTTGTCTTCTGCCTGGCCAATTGAGAGATATAATAGGTGGGAATAATGGAGTTATCAAAGAAGGGCTCATCCAGATGCCATAACAGTTTCGGGAGTATTTGTGTCATATCAGGGTCAACCTTAAATTCACAATGGTTGGTACTGAAATGCCTGGCGACTGAGGCCGCACAAGCCAGTTCATCACTTCCACCTGACTCATACCCGAGGGAAAATGTGTTGACCTCCCCTTCCCCCACAATATTCATCAAGGCCACAATAATACTGGAGTCAACCCCACCGCTCAGAAAGGCCCCTAGCGGGACATCGCTTACCAGATGTCTCTTAATGGCTTCGCCAAATATATTGAGAAGACCCTCCATGAGCTCATCTTCTGGTAGATCGTTCTTGGGTAGATAGTGAATGTGCCAGTAGGGATTGATACCCACACGCTGGTTTTCAAAGGTTAGGCAAGATGCTGGAGGCAGCTTCTTGATATCCTTAAAGATTGTCCTCGCTCCCGGGATATAGCCATAGGTGAAATAATAGTTAAGGGCCTTGAAATCGACCTGTCTGGAGACTTCATCCAGGAGCAAGAGCGCCTTAATCTCGGATGCAAAGTAAAGGTCCCCCCCCTTAAGAACATAAAACAGGGGTTTGATGCCCATTCGATCCCGGGCCAAAAGGAGCCGACCTCTTTTCTTATCCCAGAGAGCGAAGGCGAACATACCCTCCAACCTGTTGAGGAATTGCCCTTCCAGATCCTCATACAGATGAACGATGACTTCAGTATCGCTGTGAGATCGGAATGTGTGCCCTCCTTGAACCAATTCTTCAGTTAACCGTCGATAGTTATAGATCTCTCCATTAAAAATAACCACTACCGATTCATCCTCATTCCCCATGGGTTGATTTGCCCTTTCAGAAAGATCGATTATAGAGAGGCGCCGGTGGCCCAAACCAACAATTGATTTTTCCCTATCCAGATAGAAACGCCCTTCACTATCTGGTCCCCGATGAACCAGCATCTTGGTCATGGAATCCAGGGTTCGGTCCCAGTCTGTGGTCCCAGCCCGATCTTCAACCATAAATCCACAGATTCCGCACATTTCTCAACCTAACCTACCAGGGCCTGCATAATACCTTGCGTGTTCTGGGCAACAATCCTCCAGGTTCTTTCCTTCTCTACGTAGTCGCGGCCCCCTTTCCCCATTTTCTCCCTCAGGCCCTCATCTCTTAAGAGCCGCAGAATGGCCCCGGCCAGTGCATTGGGATCTCCTGGTTGTACGGTGATTCCAAGTTGCCTTTGATCTAGATCGACGACTTCTGGAATAACCTCGGTCTGGCTTGCCACCACTGGTTTTCTGCAGGCAAAATATTCGAGGATCTTTAATGATGAACGGCCACTCTGAAAGTTGATGGCCTTTGAATACGGTGCTGTGGCCACGTCGAATGCGTTGAGGTAGTAGAAAAGCCTCTCCCAGGGCACCTTGCCGGTGAAGATGAAATATTCACTCAGGCCTCTTTTGGCCGCTAATCCAGGCAGGTGTTCTCCCCAGCGTCCATGCCCTATGATCAAGAAACGGACATCCCTTATCTCCTTGATAATCTGTGGTGCGGCCTCAATGAGGTATTCAAGTCCATCCCAGGGGAAAAAATGGCCAACAAACCCCACGACGTGGGCGTCTGGATCTAATCCGATCTCCTGCTTGGCCTCTCCGGAATCCATGACCGGCATCCGCTCAGAGTTTACCCCGTTTAATATGACCGATATCCTGTTCCCTGGGAGTCGGTAATGTTCCAGGATTCTCGCCCTTATCCGGGGAGCAACACATATTAAGTGGCTGGAGGATCGGTAGTTGAATCTCTCGAAAGCCAAGATGAGTTTTTTTCTGATCTTGCTCAAAGGCTCGGATTCTACCTCATCAACGGTGAGCCCGTTGACCTCAGTTATGATCTTCTTACCCAGTAACCGACTCAGGAGCACCGGGAAAATGGTCAAATAGGCCTGTCGCCAATACACGATATCAGGCCTCCAGAAGACGAGGTAGGCCATCACGAAACATGGTGCCAAAAGCTCATAGATGAGGGTCCTCAGGAAACGAACCTTCAGGAGGGGCACGTAGATCATGTCGATTGGGGTAGCGTGAGGGTAGTGAGCATAGCCTGGAACGATCAACGTAACCCTGTTCCCTAAATGGTAGAGATTTTCGCAAACTTCCATGATATGTCGTACCGAGCCCAGGGACCCTGTCTCGCCAGAAAGATCAGCACTGCATATGTATAGAATTCTCACCTTTTCTCATAGAGGACAGACACCCATTTGGGATGTCTCTTGCCTGTTAGACCGGCCAACAATGAGGTTGCTGCTGAAATTACCGAACGTACAGGAGGTTGATTCCCCTTATGCCCGCATTGGGGGCACAAGGCGTTCTTATCCCACTCCCACCTGTGGCCATATTCCCTTCTGATCTTCAAAAGCCAGGGGGGAAAGGTTCTCTCCTGTGGCCCGGAAAACCGGTATTCCTTCCGGCACCAACCGGGGAATGCCTTTTCCAGAATGGACAGATCAAAGGACCGAACATGGAGATGGATATGGAAAATATGCCCGCAACGGGGGCAACGGGCCTGTTTTCCCGCAAGATCCTCATGAAAGGGGACGGATATCAGGATATATCTCCTCGCCACCCTCTGCATTTCACCGCAGGATGCCTCAAATGCCCCGGGAGGCAAATGCTCCAGAACCTCGGTGGACACGACAAGATCAAATCGGTCCTCCCTGAAGGGAAGCACATCGGAAGAAGCCAGAACCCTATGCCCTGTGTTTACCAGCCTCAAGGTAGCGTGGCTGATATCGAGTCCCACTTTGAGCGCGGCTGAATCCGTCGAGCGCAGAAAGGTGCCCTCCCCACAGCCCACATCAAGTATCGAATTGACATCATGGGGAATCATGTCCAGGGTAACCGGTATCCTCTCCTCGGCACCCACATCTTCCTCCGCAATACCGGCCTGCTCATAGAATTGTCGATAAAAAGGGGCCTTATCCATAGAAACTCAGTGATCCTCAAAAAACGTGGTCAGCCATAAGCTCAGCACCAGCAGGCTAAAGATAGCGGCAGAAAAATCCGCCCTCCCCTGTCTATGCCTGTCGAGCAGTTTCTGCACCTCGTTCCGTTTGAGTATGTCCTCTGCCAGACCTCTCTGGTTCAGCAGAATCTCTGACAGATCACTTTCAGCCCTCTTAAGCCACAAATTGATCGGTGTCGAGAAACCCCTCTTGGGTCGGGCGAGGATTGACGTGGGAATTTCCGGCTTGATGGCATTCTTGAAGATAATCTTGGATTGGAAGAGATTTACTTTGGAGTTTTCAGGCATTGAAGCGGCCAGTTCAACCAGACGATGATCCAGGATAGGGGCCCTCAGTTCTATGGAGTTGGCCATGGACATCTTATCCATCATGATGAGGTGACTGTCTGCCAGCCAGTGTCTGGTATCCACGTATATCATCTTGTGCAGTGCGCTCGTCTGAGACATCCCCTCAAGGGTCCGCCGCACTATGTTGTGCGAATTAAAACCAGACTGTTGTTCGGCAAGATCGTCGGCATATAGATTGGCCTTTTCCTTTTCGGAAAACCCGCCGTATATTACCGAACTGCCGAGGAAAAAATCCTCGAGAGGTTGATGAACTCGATGTATGAAATTCTTGCCTGTCATACCCTCTGGCATCAGGCTATACAGGGGCACGATAACGTTATCCCAGGCAAAACGAGGTATGCGTCTGAGATAGGCCGAATAGATTGCCTCCTTGTAGACCTCGTAGCCTCCAAATAATTCATCGCCACCGACTCCGGACAGAAGAACTGTTACATAATCCTTGCTGAATCGGCAGAGGTCATAAATGGGGATGGCCGCGGGATCAGCAACGGGCTCATCCATGAAATAAACCATTCGTTCCAGGTTCTCGATAAAATCATCCAATCGCACGAGAATCTCGTGGTGATCTGTTTGGAATGCCGCCGCCGTTACCCTTGCAAATACACCCTCGTTGTGAGGCCCCTCCTCCTCGTAGACTATGGTAAACGTGGAGACCGCTTGTTGTGTCGCCTTTCTCATGCTTGACACAAGAGCACTGGAGTCCACACCGCCGCTCAGCATGGCGCCCAGCGGAACCTCAGACATCAACCGAATCTTTACAGCATCGTGGAACAGATCTCGAAGGGCCTCTGTGGACTGAGCAGCTGAGAGGTCTTTTTCGCCGCGCCCGAAGGTGAGGTCCCAATAGGGGGTAGGATTCGGGTATTCCTTTCCCGGAAGATATTCAATGAAAGACCCAGGGGGCAATTTCTCCACCCCCTTGAAGAGCGTCATTGGAGCCGGAACAAAGCGGAACGTCAAATAGTGATGGAGGGCCTCCAGATCCAACTCCCTGTTGAATTCAGGAAACGGCAGAAAGGATTTTATTTCAGAGCCAAAGAGAAACCAATCCCTGGTGTTGATATAGTAAAGTGGTTTGATGCCGAGTCGGTCTCTTACCAGCAATAACCGCCGGAGCTTTCGGTCATACACGGCAAAGGCAAACATACCATTCAGGTAGTCAACCATGTGTCTGCCGTATTCCTCATAAAGATGCACCAGAACCTCAGTGTCACATCTGGTGCTGAATACATGTCCTCTGACCTCCAAATCCTTCCGCAGAGTCAGGTGGTTGTAAATCTCGCCGTTAAACACAACCACCACCGACTCATCCTCATTCATCATTGGCTGGTGTCCTCCGGCGATATCGATTATGGACAGACGTTTCACAGCCAACCCTATGCTCCGGTTGATATAAAAGCCTTCATCATCTGGCCCCCGATGGGCAATCCTTCGCGACATATCCTGTAAGACGCGAATATCCACTGGCCTCTGGGGATCGTGATAGACTATGCCGCATATGCCGCACATGTGGTCACCCCTGTTTCGCCCCCATCAACTCCTGGAATGTGGCCTCCAGTTTGTCCACGATTATTTCCCAGGCGTGATTTCTAATAACGAAGTCCCTTCCCCGCTCCCCCATCTCCTTCAACTGTTCTTCGCTGCTCAACAGATCAATGATTGCCCTGGCTAACGCCTGGTGATCGCCCATTGGAAATGAAAGTCCAATACGCTCCTTTTCAAGCAGATCTCCCAGGCCGGGGATATCGCTGCCGATAACCGGTTTACCGCAAGCTAAGTATGAAAAGACCCTCAGGGAGGAAATCCCGGATCGGGTCCTTTTAAAGATGAAGGGGGCAACACAGATATCCGAGGTGCTGATGAACCAAGAGGCATCCTCCCATGGGATAAAGCCGAAAAACCAGAACCTATCCCTCAATTTCGATTGATTAACGGCCTTTTTTAGTTGACTCAGGTAAGGCTCTTCTCCGCTACCAATTACAAATAAGGTGTTCGGATAGATCCCGAGTACCATTGGGGCTGAAGCTATCAGTGTTTCAATCCCCGCCCATGGGAACAGACTCCCCAACGAAAGGACCACTCTCGATCCCAGAGGAATGTGGTAGCGTGTTCTGGCCTCAAGATACGGCTTGGGAGTGAATCGGCGCGGATTCACACCGTTGGGAATCACAACCACCTTCTCCGGGCCGATAGCGTACCTGTCTCTGGCCCACAGAGCTATCTGCTCCGTCACCGGCAACAAGAGATCAGCGAGGTGGTAGTTCACGTAGTGATAGAGTTGAATCCATCCGGTCTTGATCCTGGAAATCTTTGAGAACTGCAACTTATCGAGGACAATATCATTGATCTCCATTAAACAGGGCCTCCTAAAAAGTCTGGCAATCAGGGCTACTGTCAAAGAAGTTGCGGAGTGCCGCGTGTAGAATATATCAGGTCTTTCGATAACCGTTTGAACCAAGAGGTATGGAAGGAGCAGGGCCATGAACACTAATTCGGAGATAAAAGGTGCCTTGATTGTCCACACGTTGTGGACATATATCCCTCTGGCAGATAGCTTGCTCCTTGTTGACCGGTCCTTGATGCAAACAAAGACGTGGACCTCACGGCCCCGTCTCTGTATCTCATTGATGATTTCAGACACGTGGATAGGCACGAAACTGGTATCGTGGAAATAGACATAAAAGATCTTTAAGTCTCTCATCCTTCTACTTTCGACTGATTTGCCGGTAGATCTCCACCATCCTCTTGATGGAATCCCTCCAGTCAAACCGAGCCTCTGCCCTCATTCGCCCCTTGAGGCCCATCTCAATCCTCACATCTTCATCCTCAACCAGGGAAACGATGGCCTTGCCAAACCCCTCCGCATCTTCAGGGTCTATGAGCAGGCCGGTCTCACCATGGCTGACAATTTCAGGAATACCCCCAAACCGTGAGGCTATTACCGGTAGACCGGTAGCAGAGGCCTCGAGAGCCGAAACCCCAAAGGATTCTCTCCGTGAAGGCATGACAAAGAGATCTATTGAATGGTAAAAATCACGCAATTCCTCAGCCGTTCTCAGCCACCCTGCCCACTCGATGGAATCCGCCAGCCCCATTTGAATTGCCTCCCGCTTCAGGCTGGACTCCATGGGGCCACTACCAGCGATCTTGAGCTCCAACTGCCCTTCGCACGTATCACGGGCATAGTGGAAGGCCTTTAACAGGATGTCAGGACCGGATAGCTGATGCAATCTCTTGGCAAATCCCACCCTCACCACCTTGGAGTTCCCCTTCCTGTCAATGGGCCGGAACATATCCAGATCGACTCCCCAGGAAACAATTTCCACATGCCTTGGCCGGCTCAGGTATTTCTGCACCTCATTGGCTAGATACCCTGAGATAGCTACCAGGCAATCTCCACGATTCAGCAAGTATTTCTTGATGGCCCTCTCTTTGAAGGCCTCACGGTTCCCGCCTGGTTTTACATCAGAGCCCCACACGGAAATCACGAGGTTTTTCAGGTTCCTGATCAACCCCATTGTGCCAAGACTTGACACGGAAAAGAGACCAAAGAGATGTGTTATTTCCGGGTGCAATTCTCCTATGAGTCTCCTGACGGATCTATCATTTTTAATCTGTTGCCAGGGATTTGGCGAGTAAATGGGTACGTGATGCAATTTAACGCCGGGAATGTGGACCTCAGATGAGGAGATCAAGTGGATCTCACATCCAGCTCGGGCAAGGCTGCTGGTCCACCGCTGCGTATGTGTGGATTGAGCTTCGGAAATAAAACAGACTCTCATGAAGAACCTATATCTGAAAAAGGTAGATTCTTAGAAAGCTTCTCAAATACGTAGCCCTTTAACTGCCGCAGCTCATCCTTGTTGACCGATAACAAGGCCCAAAGAACTACAACCATACATGAAACCGCAATGTGGGGTCCGAGAGATAGGTACCGATCGCTGATAGTAAGAGCTAACAAAGCACCAAATGAAGACAGCAAGAGCCGCCGATTCCTGTCCCACAAGACAAAGCCGACCTGCCTTTTGCAGCTCCAATAGTACGCGCCAAAGGCAATCAGATAGCTCAGCGCAAAGGCTGATACAATACCATACAATTGGTACTTGACAACAAAGGCAGACGCAAAAACCACCAGTAAGACATCCTGAAGAAGGTTCAGCCAGATAAAGGTGATAAGCCGCTTGGTGGGCAGTAGATACATTCCCACAGACCATGACAAGACCTTAAAAAAATCCCCCAAGATTTGCATGGGCATGTACTTGGTAGCCGCCAAAAACTCGCTGCTGTAGAGGATATGAATAACGGGTCCCCGGGCCAGCAACAGAAAGAACATGGCCGGTGTGATGAGCAGGACGGCCACCCGCAGTATACCATTCAACTCCTCGGTAATATCCCGAATTGCGGTCAGCTCACACAACCTTGGATAAGAGTAGGCGGACATGGAGGAGAGGACAAGGGTCAGATAGGTCATGGTGAGTGCCCATATGGGCTGGTAGATCCCATTCATCTTGAGGCCAAGGGAATTCACAATGATAATCTTCAAAATGAGGTGGGAAAGATAGTAGGCCGAGCCCACCAAAAGGCTTGTCAGACCATATTGGAATAATTTCCTCAACAGATCGGCGTCAAATGGCTGCCACTGAGTGACGCGGTAGGGATTCTCTTCCTTCCTCACATAGTAGGAGTTTAGAGAGAGATGAACTGTTGTAATGACCAGAACAGCGATTACGGCTCCTTTAAGCCTGAGGAAGTAGACCAGTGGAATTATGAAGAGGAGCGAAATGGAGCTTCTCAGGACATTGATCTTGGCCAGCGACCGAATCCTTTTCAATCCCTGGAGAAAACTGTTTGTTGTCATCGGATACACTGCCAGGGCAAGGGACAATGCGTAGATTACGATAAAAGGAGAGTACCGAGGGTCTGAAAGCATCCAGGTGGACAGCTGAGAGCTCACAAAGATGGAGACCACTAACACCGTGAAAGAGACCAGAAATGTAATTTGAAAGGAACTGGAAAGAACTGCCTGGACGGCCTTCTCATCACCCTCATGCTTAAATGATGAGACGTACTTGACAATTCCGGTTCCCAACCCCAATCCAATGAAGGTTGCAGCCAGTGTGTGAAAATGATTGAGAACTGAAAGTACTCCCACCCCCGGAGGTCCCAACAGAACAGCAAGGATCTTAACACGTACCAGGTCCAGTGCCATTACCAGAACCGAACTGGTCCCCATGATGATGGTGGATTCAAGAATCTTCCTTAACATTTTTTGGGTTCTCTCAATGCATCTATTATTCCCAATCCGGCCCTCAGGTCACGTTCAACGAGCATGTTGTACAGGAAAACGCCGAGTATGGAAAGCCAGTGGCTCATGATGTGGACTGCGTCTTGCTGCAGGTTCTTTTTGAAAAGGTATCTATGGTGTTGAATCATCATTTTTCTGAGTGCCCTGGTATCATATGTCTTATAGGTGGTGGGGTAATGGCTAAGCCTTGCCTTGGGTTGATAATAGAGGGCGTATTTCCTCCCCACCCTCAAGGACAAATCAACGTCTTCCATATATGAATACCCGGTAAGGGCTTCATCAAACAGGAATTGGGAAAAGACCTCTCGGGGATATACCATATTGCATCCGGATAGAAGCCCCACATAACCAGGCTTTTCACCTATTCTCAAGGACGGAAAACCGGATAATTTTACCGTGCCTTGACCGAAGTCACTCAGAAAGAAAAACCCTTTGAACATCCTCTCCCATGCCTTTGGAGTTTCCTTGATGTTGGCAATACTTCCCGTTACACCGCCGAGTTGTCCCTCTCCGTGTTCTGAAAAGGTATCATAGATAGCGCGAATATACCCCGGCTCTAAGTCCACATCATCGTCAAAAAAGAAGAGGTAGCGGCCCCCGCTGAGACCAAAGCCAATATTACGCTGCCTCGCCGATCCAGGGGAGGTTCTTTTGTAGATAACATCAAAGGGGAGCTGATTGCCTTGTTCCTCTAGCATTTTTTTCGTATCATCATTATCGCTCGCGTCAACGATGATAAGCTCATCCGGTAACCTGGTTTGATTACGCAAAGAATCCAGGAAGGTGACGAGATCCCCTGTTCGATTCCTTGTGGGAATGATTACCGATATGTCCAAAACTTCCCTCGTGGCTCGGCGATTTACACTGAAAGCTCGCTGAGAAG
>Ga0209636_10004110_pt1 | contig 14859 bp, 12 predicted proteins | sample DeeMarSWOR152_54_FD_187464 | JGI IMG/M metagenome (GOLD analysis project Ga0209636, IMG submission 187464) | Marine sediment microbial communities from White Oak River estuary, North Carolina - WOR-1-52-54 (SPAdes) (version 2) | ecosystem: Environmental > Aquatic > Marine > Intertidal zone >...
CTCACAGATGTAAATGGTCTGCAGGAGATTTCCAAAATGAACGGGATTGAAATCATCGATCTCAACGATGAGAAAACCGAGGCTGTGTACGTCTCCGATCCTTTGGCTGTGGAACGATTCGATATTCCTCGTGTGGTGCTCGAATGTGATGTTTTCATCAATCTCGCCAAGCTCAAGGTCCACCCTCAGGCGCTGTTTAGCCTCGCGATGAAGAACGTGATGGGAGTCCTTCCTGGACGATCCCGTAAAGACCCAGAAGAGGCAAAGAGACAGGGCTATCTCACACCCATCATCCCAGGTGGGGGGAAAAAGATCTTTCATGATCTCGCACGGGATCGTGGGCTCGGGGCTATGCAGGATGCAATTGTCGACCTGAGCACCCTCGTCCCATCCCACCTGACCGTGGTGGACGGATTATACGGAATGGAGGGGAAAGGCGCCCCGGTCCGGGGAAAACCCGTCAAGATGGACCTTCTCATCGTGGGCGTCGACCTTGTGGCGGTTGAGGCCGTCGGTGCAGCTGTCATGGGCTTTGATCTCGAAAGGATACCGTACCTCAAGCATGCCGTCCAAAAAGGCCTTGGAAACGAGATCAGGATTGAGAATTTAGACATAAGAGGAGCAAAGTTGAGTGATGTGTGCCGGACCTTCGAACCGGCAAGTGCCGCTTTCCTCTGGCACGAGGAATCCGAATAGCCTACGGAAGGCTTACGATATGAGATTCAAGGAACGGGTCGTATTAATCACCGGAGCAGCAAGAGGGATCGGCTGGGGCATTGTGCAACGGTTCGCAAGAGAAGGCGCCCGAGTGGTTCTAAATGATATTGAGGAGAATCTCTTGGCTAACAGATCACAGGCGCTTCTGGATCAGGGATTCGATGCCTCTGCTATTCGAGCGGATGTTTCCAGAGGATCTGAGGTCGAGCGGATGATCGAGGAAATCCTCGATCGGTTCGCAACCTTGGATGTCCTCATCAACAACGCGGCTATTTTCAACGGTTCCAAGCTGATCCTTGATACCACAGAGGCGGATTGGGACCGGGTGATGGCCGTTAACGTAAGAGGGGTTTTCAATTGTTCCAAAGCCGCAGGTAGACATATGGTCAAAAAAGGGCGGGGAAGAATCGTCAACCTCACCTCTGCAATCGGCAAGACAGGGCGGGTGATCTTCGGTGCCCCTGGAACACCGAGTTGGGCAGCTTACGCGACATCCAAGGCGGCCATCATCTCCCTGACAAAATCGATGGCCTTTGAATGGGCACCTTTCAATGTCTATGTGAATGCGGTAGCTCCTAGTTATGTCGAGACGGAGAAGAGCACCCCGGAGCAGACCGAGCGGGCCGTATCTCAGATTCCCCTAGGAAAGGCCGGAACGCTGGATGATGTAGCGTCAGCAGTTCTCTTTCTTGCCTCGGATGAAGCGTCTTATATCACCGGCGAAATACTGGATGTAAACGGTGGCTTTTTGATGGATTGAGGCTTTTTGGGGACCCGCTTCTCATTCTTCCTGAGGAGATGAAGGGGTATTCTATGAAAGTCGGGAGACGGAAGGGAGGTGAAAAATCTCTAAATACCAAAATGCACATCGAATTGATCGAAACTTGATGGGTTAAAGGAGGGTCATATTATGAAAGGGAAAGCCTTTTTTTCTCTGATTGCTGTTTTCTTGGCTCTCACGTTCACGTCTGTCTCTATCGGTGTCGCCAAAGAAGAAGCTTTTCCAACCCGCCGGATTCAGTATATTTTCCCATGGAAAGCCGGGATTCCCATGTATGTCCTAGGGCAAATGATTTGCGAGAGGTTGAGCAATGTCTTGGGGAAGAAGGTCACTATTGCAGCAATGCCTGGAGGATCAGGCGCGAAGTCTCACCATCACGTCCTTTCCAAACCGGCTGATGGATATACGCTCCTAGATGCCTGGGTGGCTCCTCTAATCTTTGTTGTGGTAAATCGACCGGACATTGGGTACACCTATAAGGATTTCGAGCCCCTGGGCGGGGTGACGATTATGCCGTTCACCCTTGTTGTTCGCAAGGATCAACCCTGGGAAACCCTCGAAGAGTTCGTCCAGCATGCCCGGAAACACCCTGGCCTAACATACAACTCCGCGGGAGAGCTGTCCGTCCCCCATGCGGTCATGGCAGCGTTTTTGAGAAACGCGGGAATCAAAACCCGAGGGGTCCCCTATCCTGGTCTCACGGCGGGGATCAAGGATTTCCTAGGGGGAACACTCGACTTTTCCCTTGGAAACTTCGCCGTCCAAAGAACATACGAAGACCGGATTCGCGCCCTCTGTGTGTTCCTTGATGAACGGCACCCATGGTACCCCGACATTCCGACAGCCAAGGAATTTGGCTATGATCCTGGCTTTGGAAAGGCGGGGATGGGCTGGAACGGCATCGTTGTCAAAAAGGGCACGCCACCTCATATCATTGAAAAGCTTCGCGCAGCCTTGAAGGAGGTGGTGACATCGAAGGAGTTTCTACAAGAGTGCAGAAAGCGGAATTACCTTATTGACTACTCTACTCCCGAGGAATTTACTGCCCTCTGTGCGAGGAGCATGAAGGAGCTTGCCAAGGGAGTCGAGGCGATAAAGTGGGAGAGGGAGCAGTTTAAGAAACAGTGAAACTCCGGGAAGAGGCCATTGACCTCTTAACCTGGACTTCGTATAGTCAGGCCATCACTGCGAACGGGCTTATCTTATCGCGGAGTGCGGGGGGGAAGTAGGGGGCGTACAGAACTCTAGGAATTTTTTGCTTCCATTGCCTGCGGTCTCCGAGTCCTTCGCAAGGATCCTGATTCGCGCTCAGAGCTTGCTTTTTCGGTTTTTCAGAGTCCTGTTCGGGTGAAAGTATCGGCAGGTCCGACCTAACCAAGGCAGGGAACGGCTATGTCTAAAGAGAAACTATGGAACCTAATCTCGGCATCATTCTGCATCGCCTTTGCTCTATATGTCCTTTACCTCACCCTCACCACCTTCGTTCAGGACCAAGCCTCTGGAGGCGGGCCTTTCGCCAATTCCGCTTTCTACCCGCGGTTGGTCGCTGGACTCATCATTTTTCTCTCCCTCCTTTTGGGAGCATCATCGCTTATACAAAAAACGAAACGCGAGAAGTCCCGCGGAACTGAAAAGGACGAACCCGCCCGTGTCCTCGACCAAGTCGAAGAGAAGCAACCGGTGGGAGAAGATAAGGTTTCCATTGTAAGGATCATTGCGATTGCCATCGTTCTCATTGTTTACACCGTTCTTCTGGACTTGTTTGGATACGTGGTCGTGACACCCTTCTTAATGGCGCTCCTCTTTTGGATGTTAAGAATCCGAAACTGGATCTCGGTAGCCGTGCTTTCCGTGGTTTCCACATTCGTGTTGTACGTTTTCTTCGCATCCATACTAGAAGTGATCCTTCCTCCGGGTCGGTACTCTTTGCCCTGGTGGTAGCGCCTCGCGAGAGTTGTACGGAGTATAACGATGGGTGGAATCTTCAGTGGTGGACTGGAAACTTTCCTAGCGCCGCAACCGATTATGTTTGCAGGATTCGGTGTGTTCATGGGAATCATTATCGGGGTCCTTCCCGGCATCGGTCCCTTGCTTGGTGTGATCCTCTTCACCTCGATTATCGTTCACCTCCCTCCTGTGGTCGGGATGGGTCTCCTGATCGGAATCTATGTAGGAGGATCATGCGGAGGAGCCATTTCTGCCATTCTCCTTCGGATACCCGGGACCCCCATTGCCGCCGCCACCCTTTTAGACGGATACCCTATGGCCCAGAAAGGGAAATCACCTGAAGCCGTAGGAATTGCCATCACCGCTTCATCTTTGGGGGGTCTTCTGGGCGGCTTTGCCCTCGTCTTTGTCTCCCCCCTTGTGGCGAAGATCGCACTCAAGTTCGGTCCACCGGAGTATTTTGCCCTGACCGTGACGGGCTTGATCGCCATATCGGTCGTCGCTCGCGAGTCGACCATCAAGGGCCTTATCAGCGCATGCTTTGGACTGATCATCGCGAGTATCGGAACGGATCCTTTCACGGGGTACGATCGTTTTACATTTGGTTACGGGAACTTGATGGGCGGCATCCGCCTCGTTGCGCTCCTCGTGGGCTTGTTTGCGATTTCCGAGATGTTCATCCAGATTGAACAGGGAGGCCTCAATATCAAGCCGGATATTAAAGTCTTTCGCCCTCCCCTTTCAGTGGTGTTAACTGTAGTTAGGAATTTTGTCAATCTCCTTCGGGCCAGCTTCATCGGCACGTTCATCGGGTCCCTCCCCGGTACGGGTGGGGTTGCCTCAAGCTTCATCAGCTATGCCATGGCCAAAGCAAGTTCCAAGGAACCCGAAGAATTCGGTACGGGAAAGCCAGAAGGCATTATTGCAACTGAGGCCGCCAACAACGCGTGCTGTGGTGGGGCACTTATCCCGTCGCTCGCTCTAGCAATTCCCGGTGATCCAATCACAGCTGTCCTTCTTGGCGCCCTTATGCTTCTGGGCCTTCTTCCAGGACCGGAGCTCTTCAGGCAATACCCGGACATCGTGGGCGGACTGTTCTTTGCCTATATCACGGCCAACATCTTCTTGTTCCTCCTAGGCCTTTTGGTTACGCCTGTCTTCGTCAGTATCCTCAAGATCAGGAAAAATCGGCTCATTCCGATGATCCTTCTGCTCTCGATTGTTGGGACCTACGCCGTTCAAGCCTCAATTTTCGACGTTTGGTCGATGTGGTTTTTTGGATTGGTCGGCTATGCGATGAGAAAACGGGGATTCCCCCTCGCGCCACTCGTCATTGCAAAGGTTTTGGGACCGATTGTCGAACCAGCATTTCGACGGTCCCTGATTCTCTCCGCGGGAAGCTTTAGCATCTTCGTCACCCGGCCTATTGCCCTTATTATCTTGATTTTCAATGTGATCCTTCTCCTCTGGACTTCAATTCCGCCCGAAAAGCTAAAAGCGGCAAGGATGGCTACTCTCCGCCTCCTAAGCAAAAGGAGTCCGGCCAAGTCCTGAGGATCTTTTCTGGGAAGGGTGAACGTTCGATAGGTTCTCTTTGCAACCGAAATCGTAGAAAACAATCGACATGACAGGAAGGGAGGGATAGGATGAAAGGACCATGAACCTGTATCAGGATGAAGGAGGAATCAGGCAATCGATACAACGACAAAGGAGGGACACAATGAGAGTATCAAAAGTTCTAAGAATTCCCGTGATATTGATTTTTATTATTGTCCTGGTGGCCGGTTTGTCTTCCCCGGGTTTTGCTAAATACCCAACAAGACCGATCATGTGGCTTTGTCCGTGGGGACCAGAAAATGAGTCTGTCGCCATGGGAAGAATGATAGCTGAGGAGATGAGTCAGATCCTGGGCGAGAAGATCATGGTGAATGCCATGCCTGGAGGATCAGGCGCAAAGGCCCTGAAACATGTGCTTTCTCAACCGGCCGATGGATACCTGCTTCTCGACGCGTGGGTGGCCCCTCTCGTTTTTGTCGTCCTGAACCGACCTGATATCGGGTACACGCATGAGGACTTCGAGCCCGTCGGTCACATTAGCTTTATGCCTTTCACGCTCGTGGTTCGGAAAGATTCGCCTTGGAAGAATCTGGATGAATTTGTCAAACACGCGCGTGCGAATCCAGGGATGAGCTACAACGCGACCGGCGCCGTTTCGGTGCCTCACGCGGTGATGGCCACCTTCTTGAAGAAGGCAGGAATCAGAGCGCGAGGGGTGCCGTACCCAGGCCTAGCAGGGGGGATCAAAGATTTCCTCGGGGGGACTCTGGATTTCACGATCGGAAACTTCTGGGTCAAGGCGGTATACGGCGACCAGACCCGAACCCTTGCCGTCTTTTTGGATGAAAGACATCCCTGGTTTCCCGAAATCCCCACGGCCAAGGAACAAGGATACGACCCCGGATTCGGTGAGTCTGGGATGGGGTGGGATACGCTGGTTGTCAAGAAAGGAACCCCAAAGCCGGTTGTTGACAAACTACGAGCCGCGTACAAACAGGTTGCGACTTCAGAGGCTATGAAGGCCAAATTGAGAAAAATGAACTTCTGGCTCGTCTATAAGGACGCCGAAGCCTCATTCAAGCTTTGGGAGAATAGTGCGAGAAACCTAGAGGAAGGAATCCAGATATTGAAATGGGAGAAGGCACAATTTGATTAGGCACCACGGAAGGATTGCCTGTTCCTCCTTCGATCTATCTTTGGTTCGTTTAAGCGTTACAATTCTCATGTTTAAGATCAATCGGAAAAGCTGTACAGGCTGTCGCATCTGTGAGATGATCTGTTCCTTTGCGCATGAGGGGGAAATAGCCCCGAAGCGGTCCAGAATCCGGATCGAATCGGATTGGCCCGGGATGGAAGGGATCGACGTTTGCGTGGCCTGTAGGGCGAAGAAGTGTATTGCTGTCTGTCCCCATGGAGCACTCTCTTGGGGACGCCTTCTCTTATTGGACCAAGAAAAATGCGACCTCTGTCTCGCCTGTGTTGAGGCGTGTCCCTTTGGGGGAATCCGATTAGAGCCCACCAACAAGCGTCTCCTCTTCTGTGACACCTGCAGGGGGGAATACCAGTGCGTCAAGTGGTGTCCTGCCAATGCGATTGTGAGGGCGGAAGGCAATGGGAGATAAATGGGCCGGATACATGGGGAGGATCCTCGATGTAGACCTAACCGAGGGAACCATCCGACTCGAGGATCTCGATTCGGAGATGGCGTCCGCGTACGTCGGCGGAAAGGGTTTCGCAGCAAGGATGCTGTACGACCAACTTGCCAAAGGATGCGATCCCCTCTCCCCTGGCAATCTCCTGATCTTCTCAACTGGACCGCTCACCGGAACCTTGGCTCCCGGGAGCGGTCGGTCTGTCGTTGCTACGAAAAGCCCTGCGACAGGGTATTGGTTGGATGCCAATTGCGGTGGGTTTTTCGGACCAGAGCTGAAGATGGCGGGATTTGATGGGGTCGTCATCCGGGGGAAGGCCCGGGTTCCAGTCATCCTTAAGATCGATGACAAAGAGGCAGAGATCCTCGAAACACCTGATTTGTGGGGGCTCGACCCTTTTACCGTAGAAAAGAAAATCCGGGGCCAATTGGGTAAAGAATACCGACTCGCGTCGATCGGCATAGCGGGAGAGAAGGGGGTGCTTTTTGCCTCGATCATCTCCGAGGCGAGGGCCTTTGGCCGGGGAGGGGCTGGCGCGGTGATGGGCTCGAAGAATCTGAAGGCTGTCGCGGTCAGGGGTAGGCAGCCGATAACTGTCTTTGAGTCAAAACGATTCATGCGGACCTGCCAGGAGGCGTTCAACGAGATCGCCATTCACCCGGATGGTGGTGGAGGTCGACAGAAATACGGAACCAACTTTATCCTTTCATGTATGAACCAATCAGGCATCCATCCAGTCCGTAATTTCCAGAAAGGGTTATTTGAAGGCGCTTCGCAGGTCAATGAGGACAATATCACGGCATACTATGTCCGGCACAGGGCATGTTACGGCTGTCCGATCGGTTGCAGCAAGATATCGGAGGTGAAGGGGGGAAAATACAAAGGTTCCTTTACTGAGGGCCCGGAGTACGAGAACGTCTGGTCCTTCGGGGCACAATGTGAAAACTCAGATCTCGGGGCAATTATTACCGCAGAGTATCTCTGTGATTTCTATGGGTTGGATGCAATTTCTGCGGGAAACGTGATTGGATTTGCGATGGAATGTGTCGAGCGGAGTCTCCTGAAGGAATCTGACGTTGGGTTCCCCCTCAGGTTCGGAGATGACGAAGGAATCATAAAGGCTTTGCACCGGATTGGAAAGCAGGAGGGTATTGGGAAACTTCTCGGGACAGGGGTAAAACGCATGGCGAAATTGCTGGGTGCAGAGGGCGCAGCCATGCACGTCAAAGGCCTCGAAATGCCAGCCTACGATCCCAGAGGCTCCTCTGGTATCGCTTTAGCCTACGCCACGAGCGATCGGGGGGCCTGCCATCTCAGATCTTGGCCTATTGGAGACGAACTTCTTTCGACAGAAAATCGGATCGATCCTTTCTCCACAGAATTCAAGGCCGAGTATGTGAAAAACCAACAGGAGCTCTTTGCCGTCATCGATTCTTCAGTTCTCTGCCTCTTCACTTTCTTTGCCCTCTCATTCCGTCACATCGTGCGGTTCCTGCATGCCACAACCGGCATCGAGCCTTTTGCCTCATCTATGGAAGTGCTCAAATGTGGCGAACGCGTGAACAACCTGGTGCGACTTTTCAATCTTCGCGAGGGACTCAGTCGTGCGGAGGATACGCTGCCTCCTCGGTTCCTCAAAGAGCCCTTGAAGGAGGGGCCTGCTCGAGGGCGTGTGGTAGAGCTAGCGCCCATGCTGGACGAATACTATTTCGTTCGAGGGTGGGATGAAGATGGTGTACCTAAACAAGAAAAGCTGGAGGAGTTGGGTTTGATCGATGAATAACAAGGAATGTTCGTTCAGACCCGAAGGTGTGTACGTAGCGATGATGACCCCCTTCCGTGAGGATGGGTCCGTCAACGGAGAGGAGGTTCGCCGCATGGTGAGCTTTTTAGTCGGCAAGGGGGTCGACGGGATCTTTCCCCTCAGCTCTGTTGGAGAGTACATCCATCTCAGTTTTGAAGAGAAGGCTCTTCTTATGGAGACCGTCCATGAAGAAGCCAAAGGAAAGGTTGCTGTTACTCCAGGTGCCACGGGCACAAACCCGAGGCAGTCCATCGCCCTGGCTCGGAAAGCCGAAGAGATTGGGTGCGAGGCCGTCGTGATCAGCCCGCCGTACTACTATCCAATAAGTCAGGAAAACCTGGAACATCACATCGAAATGGTGGCTGATGCAGTGGACATCCCCATCATCCTGTATAATATCCCCTTGTTCAGCACCCCAATCAGCTATGACGTAGTAAAACGCCTCGCCCGGCGAGAGAACATTGTGGGAATGAAGGATTCGAGCGGCTCAATGGTCGACTTCCTGCATTACATGGACAAGATTCGACTTATCGGGGAAGATCTCGCCATTTTGGTGGGTCGGGAGGAGATCTTTTTCCCGGCACTGATGGTTGGTGCAAGCGGGTGCTTGTCAGCTACCTGTGGGATTGTCCCCGAGATCATGGTCAGGATCTACATTGCATGGAAAGAAAATGACTATGAGCGGGCGAGGCACCTTCAGTTCTCTATTCTCCTTTTGGTCCGGGCCATGTTCTCCGTACCCTTCCCCATTGGGTTCAAGACTGCCCTCCAGATTCGGGGCTTCGATATGGGTCCACCCGTGCAGTCCCTCTCTGAAGCCGAACAGTTCCGATATGCCGGCGTAAAGAGCCGCATCGAAAAAATCATGAGGCCCATCCTTGAAGGCCTCAGTGTGCCCTCACAGATGAAGGGGTAACACAACGGTAGGACTACTCGCGATGTTCAAGTCTTCCCCTGGCCGCAGGGGAAGCCGCACTTAAGAGGTGGAGTCACCATAAGGGCTTAAAGAAAACGAAAGGAGAGTATGAGTCATGAGCAAAGCGAAAATAACCTGGCTGGGGCATGCCTCCATTAAGGTAGAGGGAGGTGGCAAGGTAATCTTTTTCGACCCTTGGATTGAGGACAATCCTGTCTGTCCGATCAAGTTGGCGGACATCGAAAAGGTGGACGCGGTGTGTGTTACCCACGGTCACATTGATCACCTCGGGGATGCCATAGAAATCGTCAAAGGAACTGGCGCTCCGCTCATCTGCAGTCCTGAGATCGGATTCTATGCGGAGAAACACGGGATCAAGTATGACGAAGACTCGATCCCTTTGAACATTGGGGGGAGTTGGGAAGCCGATCAGTTTACTATCACCATGGTGAATGCCGTACATACCTCGGATATTATGGGAGAGGAATGGAAAAAAGATGGCACCATTATGCCCGGATCAGGCTCTGTGGGATACGTGGTTACCTTCAAGGAAGGGGCGTCTGTGTACTATGGAGGTGACACGGGGGTCTTCGGAGACATGGCTATCATCCGGGATCTCTACGGCCCGGATGTTGCCGTCCTACCGGTCGGGGGGAAGTACACTATGGGTGTTCGCGAGGCTGGTTACGCCGCATCTCTCCTAACCCCCAAGGTCTTTATCCCCATCCACTACGATACATTCCCAAATCAGCGGGCCAATCTGGACAGGCTCGATGAAGAGATCAAAGCCCGGGCACCCAATGTGAATGTCGTGCACTGGAAACCAGGAGAGACTTACGAATGTGCCTAGCCTTGCTCGGTGCAGTCGTCCCCTATTTTACTCGGGCATGATTCTTGATCTAGCCCGGATAGTTCATGAAGCTCTCCCAGCTTTATGAACCATCCGCCCTTCGGGCTTCGACTGCGGCCTTTTCAGGCCTTCGCTCAGGGCTAGCCTTGAGCGAGGTGCAAATCACCACGTCGAAACCTGCAGGAAAGCAAACTGCTTTCTTGCAGGCGTTTATTCACGAAGCTATAAGATTCGTGAATAATGCGGGCTAGAAGCTCCCTGCAGCGTCTGTCATCTCAAAGCAGGATGGGCGGCTCTCATACCGCGAGTGTAGACAATGTTGTCGCGCGGGCTCATGTTCAAATCCCACGACAGGCGAGACTCCTCTTCCACTTCACCAAGGTTTATTGGCAAGAAGAATTTGAAGGAACGCTCAAAGGGATTTGGGCAATACTCTGCTGGGAGGCGAAACCAAAACCCAAGAAACTCCAGTACCTAGTAGCAGATTGCATCTTGCGTCCGAAGGCATCGAAGGCACGTTCTCTGTTGACTTTGCCCGGTTTTTCCCTTTTAATACTGAATCAGTACGGTGGGGAGTCCGATCCCAGATTGAAAGCATCATGGCCGACACGTGGGGTTTCGTATGAACATTCAAGGGCGTATTTCCGAGATTCTAGCCGCGGAAGCTGCTGCTGTTTTAGCAGTTCCTGTAAACTCCGAGTTTGAGCGTGCCGTTCACGCTCTTCGCGAGTGTACCGGCACCGTGCTGACTACCGGGATGGGAAAGGCAGGTCACATTGCTCGAAAGTTCGCTGCAACGCTTTGTTCAACAGGAACGCCTGCAGCTTACATACATCCGGGAGAGGCCGCACACGGCGATCTGGGTCTTGTAGGCAAGGACGATTGCATCGTCGCGTTCTCGACAAGCGGCAAAACTCGCGAAGTGCTGGAGATGCTTGAACTTAGTCGGCACCTCGGGCTGAAGACCGTGATTGGAATTACTTCGCATCCAGATTCTGACCTCCGTGATCTTAGTGACATCGTCATTGACATGGGAGTCGTCCAAGAACCATGCCCCATTGGCCTCACCCCATCGGCGAGCATGGCGGTAATGTTGGCGATTGCAGATGCACTCGCTTTGGTACTGATGGAGCTCAAGGGCTTTACCAAGCACGATTTTGGCTTGCGCCACCACGGTGGCTATCTCGGACGGAAAGCACGATTGAACAACGAATAGCTAACCATAGGGTAGGTGGAATTCCCACGGTATTCAACAGATTCTCCTAATCCCTATCCGTGCTATATTCTCGACGAGAATCCTCTTCCATTCAATCCACTTGAATTCAGAAATCAGTTGAGTTGTGCAAGGTCACAGAGATTTAAAAAAGCGGATATCGGAACAGTGGAGAAAGTGAATCCGATCCGTCAGTTGTTTGAATCGTAGAGAATTTGAACCTATGGCGTTCCGTCGACACCTAGGCAACAAAGGAGGAAAACAAATGCCTGAGATTCAGGAAATGGAGGGTATCAATCTCTACTCTGATACCCAGACGCTACCCACCGACAGGATGAGAGAGGCGATGTATCGGGCTCGGGTGGGGGACGACTTGGATCATAGAGATCCCACTGTGGAAAAACTGGAAATCCTGGCAGCGCAAAGAGTCGGGAAAGAGGCTGCCCTGTATGTCCCAAGCGGTCACATGGGGAATTTGATCGCCCTGATGGTGCATTGCAGGCCGGGTGACGAAGTCATCCTGGAATCGGAGTCTCACATGGTCTACTACGAAAGCGGCAGCCTGGCTTCGATAGCTGGGCTGATGCCTAGATTGGTAAAGGGGGGAAAAGGTGTCTTGGACCCCACCGAGGTACAAGCGGTCCTGCGTGAGGAGAGCCTCGACTATCCGCGGACAAGGTTGCTTTGCGTAGAGAATTCACACAACCGGGCCGGAGGAACGGTGACGCCTCTCCGCACCATGCAAGAACTTCACGATCTGGCTCGGGCTAACAAGCTATTTTACCATCTTGACGGAGCGCGGTTGTTCAACGCGGCCTTGGCCCTTGGCGTTGACGCGTCAACCATAGCAGCTTACTTTCATTCGGTCATGTTCTGCCTGTCTAAAGGGCTCAGTGCTCCCGTGGGTTCGATGTTGGCAGGATCAAAAGCATTCATCTCTGAGGCCCGCCGCGTCCGAAAGAGACTGGGAGGAGGAATGCGTCAGTCAGGTGTCTTGGCAGCCGCGGGGATAGTTGCCCTGGAAGAGATGATTGATCGGCTTGCCATAGATCATCAAAACGCCCGCATCCTGGCCGAAGGCCTGGCCAAGCTTCCTGGATATCAGGTCGACTTGGAGACTGTTCAAACCAACATGGTGTATGTCAGTGTTGAGGCCCTGAACCTGACCAGCAAGGAGTTTGCGAAGAGGCTAGAGGAATTTGGAATCAAAGTATCAACTCGGCCACCATATCGTGCCAGATTCGTTACGCACCGTCACATCACTGGAGAGCATATTGAGACGGTGTTGGATCGCGCCAAGGAGATTGCAGAGGAGTGCCTCAAGTCCGCCTAGATATTCGTTTGTATGGGACTTTGCCAAGATTCGTCACAAGAAAGCCCCTGAGAGACCGCTCAAAGGGATCTGGGCAACCACCGTGGGGAGCCAGGCCAAAAGATCCGAGAACTTCTCACCCCGTTTTGGCTTGACACGCAAATGACCTTTATCCTATACTGCCCTCACCAAAAAAGACAGTGCTACTTATGCGATATACCTTTTCACTTAGGTTATTCACAAGACGGACAGGCCCTTCTCTAAGGGCATCAGTTTCTATTCCTTCTAAGCGCCCTACTCGACGAGAAGGATGAGCAAGCAGATCGAATGCACCGTGATTTTTTGTCGTCCACGGGTGGTCGATACATGATGAAGAACTAGGAGGACAGAATGGCTTGGGCAGGTTTGAGGAAAAGAGTCTTGGCAGGAGAGTGCGTCTATGGGACGATGATCCGGCAGGCCCGCGATCCAGGAGCGCCGGCAATCTTCGCCGCTGCGGAATTTGACTTCGTATTCATCGATATGGAGCACGGGAACTACTCCATGGAGACCGTGGCCGATCTGATCCGGGGCGCGAAATCAGTGAGGATTGCCACCGTCATCAGGGTGCCTCGCTTGAGAGGTTTCTTTATCTCAAGATGCCTGGATGCAGGAGCAGAAGGGATTATGGTGCCCATGACATCTACGAGAAAACAGGCTGAGGAGATCGTCCGCTATGGCAAATATACCCCTTGGGGCGAACGGGGATTTGGAACCCAGACGGGACATACTGACTACAAAACTGCAAAGGCGGCCGATTTCATGAAGGAGGCCAACGAAAACACCCTCCTCGTTGCGCAGATCGAGACCCAGGAAGCCATCGATAACATCGATGAGATTCTCGATGTTACGGGGATCGATGTGGGCCTTATCGGCCCAAACGATCTCTCCATCTCCATGGGTATACCCGACCAGATGGGCTCAGAACGGCTCACAAAGGCGATTGATAAGGTGGTTGAATCTGGAAAGAAAAGGGGCAAGGCCACGGGGATTCACATCGGAAACATCCCTGCCCTAAAAGCCTGGCGAGAAAAAGGGATGACAGTCCTCGCCTACTCCACGGACATCGGTTTTCTCTATAATGCCTCCAAGGCTAGCCTTGAAGAACTGAAGCGGTAGGGATGATTCCTCTTCTAATAGTCTGAGAGAGAGCCGGCCACATATCACGTCAGGAGACAGCCCTGTGAAGTACGTGGCGCCAGTAGAGCCTACGATGCCTTTGGGTAGAAACGAGGTCTAGAAGACCATGGCGGGGGGAGTCCAAGGGGAAATCGATTAGGATCAAGCAACTCCATTCCCGACTATGTACCGTTGGAAAACTACGTTGCAATGCTCGAGGCTTCATTCAAGTATGGCCATTACCCGATAGGAGAAAGGGGGGGATGCTAGGCGGAGCGGCAGCCATACTCCAATCGTATCGGAAAATCCTAGTGATGAATGTATGGAACCGTCTGTGGGCCTTCAGGGAGAACACAGATAGACACATCCCGTCCATGCTTCTGAAGCAACTCGGTAATCGTTCCTTCGATTTGATGACAAGGCCGGAGCAGGGCGCCTTCTATCTGCTCATCATTCAGGTTCTCGGTGTACAGGTATACATCGGCCTTTAGGCAGATCAAGGCATGAATGTGCGCCTGCCACATGTCTTGCATCTGAAAACCCGGGGTTCGAATCCTCTCCAGGAGCGATTGCAAACTCTCCGCCTGCTGCAATAGCTCGCCGTACGACCCATGGTCGGGGATTCCATCCCAGCAATCGGCAGCGATAATGATGCTCCCTCCCTCCTTGACTACTTGAGAAGCGGCGCTCATTCCCTTGACCGCCTGGTAGACATTCAGGTCTAATGGATATCCTGAATTGCTGGTGATCACGATGTCAAAAGGCTCCTCCACGGGCACCATGACCTTTTCCTTGACAAAGGTGCATCCCTCTGCGTGGGCCCTTTGGAAATCTCCCGCAAAGACCGCTGTGATCTGTTTTTCCCGATTGAGCGCCACGTTGAGGAGAAAGGTTGGGCGCACCATCATGGCTGCCTCGTTCACTTCTTCCCAGAGGGGATTACCGTGAGTAA
>Ga0209636_10004111_pt1 | contig 14859 bp, 12 predicted proteins | sample DeeMarSWOR152_54_FD_187464 | JGI IMG/M metagenome (GOLD analysis project Ga0209636, IMG submission 187464) | Marine sediment microbial communities from White Oak River estuary, North Carolina - WOR-1-52-54 (SPAdes) (version 2) | ecosystem: Environmental > Aquatic > Marine > Intertidal zone >...
TTTTTTAAATATGCATGTCAGCTAACGGTTCGCCGCATGCGCCGTGGCCGCCCATTTAATCAGTCCCCCAGGGATCTTAGCGGCGCGGCTTTTGCCTTGCGTTGATTAAAATTACTGATTTTTTTACTTATATATAACCCCGGATGAAATTATTTTTTTACGATTAGAGAATTGCAAAAACCGTGACAAGCAAATTTTGGGTACCGGCGTGTTATAAGCAGGGCGCATCAAATTCAAAAACAATTCACTTATATCCTATTCTGGGTCTTGGTTTATTCTCTTCTTTTATTAATTGTTTTAGCACAGCGAAAACTATCTTAAACTTCTCATCATATTTTTGTTCAAGTTTTTCAATTTTTGCAGCAAGATCCTTATGAGTCTGCAATATTTTTCTCATGTGAACAAATGTCCTCATAATAGCTATATTAACTTGTATAGCTCTTTCACTGTTTAAAACACTTGATAACATCGCCACTCCTTGTTCTGTAAAAGCGAAAGGTCTTGCACCACCAAAATAGCTTTTCGATGGTATCATATTTTGTGATACCACCCAAGCGATTTCTTTTTCTGTTAATTCAAACATGAAATCTTTAGGGAATCTTTTTATATTCCTTCTGACAGATTGCTTGAGGATCCTGGTTTCAATTTCATAAAGCCTTGCTAAATCAATATCTAACATTACTTTTTCACCTCTGATAAAGTAAATATAATTGGTAATGTTACTTTCTTTAAGTATTTGTAAATTGTTCATTATCAAATGGTGTCACAATTTGTGATACCACCAAAGATAGTAAAATATCTTAATTGCTTGAATGTTGATTTTCCCCCAAAGGGATTATTTCACGCACCTTGCTTATAACGGTTCGCCGCATGCGCCGTGGCCGCCCATTTAATCAATCCACCATGGATCTTAGTGGCGCGGCTTTTGCCTTGCGTTGATTAAAATTACTGAATTTTCTTCTGTAAATCAACATTCTTAAATAATTAAATCCTACGATTTTAAAACTTGCAAAAGCCGTGACACTTAAAACACTTTTGATTAAAATCCTTTATCGTTTAGGCTGTAAGCCATGGCGTATGCCGGCATTAGACCTCGTTTATTTCTTAATTAATTTATTTACAATCAATTCACCATCTGCTTTTATTACTCGTATGATATATACACCAGCATGATGGTTGCTCAAATCAAGAGTAACTTTCTCGCTTTTAGGATTACTCAGTTGGAATATTACTTGTCCGGATAAATTGAATATTTGAATTGAAAGGATATAATGATCAGGTGAACTAACATTTAATAAATCTGTAAAAGGATTTGGAAAGGTTATTAAAGATGAATTAATACTCAACTTTTCGATCGAAGAGTTGGATTCGTCATTTGTATTGTATACCGATCCATTTATACTAACCAATGTATCATTCTTAGAAGCTGATATCTTAATTTCAAAGCAGAATGCACATGTGCATGTACATAGGTTTCCAGTATCAATCGTAGTTATGAAAATTGTATCGGTTGATTTTTCAATAATTGCAAGATGGTCACCACAACAATTTGCACCAATGGTCCCAAAGATTCGCAAGGTATCATTCTCGTGTTTAAAAAACAACCCTAGATCACATGGTAGATCATCGGGTACGGGAGCATAATCTTTATAAGCACAGCTATCTATGGTATGATGGATTGTATCCTGACCAAAGCTCACCAATGAATAGAGAATCAGAATCAATATGAAGCAGAATTTATTTAGCATCTATCCATAAATGAGGTTAACGTTTGCCGATACCCGCTGTGGCCTACCCAAAGGGAATGGCCAGGTTGGCGCGACTTTTGCTCCCTTTAGTTAAAATTAAACATTTTCTCTTTACAAAGCAATACAAGTAGAATTGAAAATCTTTATTATTTGATTTGCAAAAGGCGTGACAACCTGTCCTATTTGGTAGGAGGACATGGCGGGTACCGGCATGTTAGCTGCAGGGCAACAATCTATATCATCCATTCTTGAGGTCTTATAAGTTTATATCCATCCGGTTTTACTATTTCTTCTGGAAGCTGACTATCTTTTAGTTTCTTCCTGCCTATAATGAAGCAACCATCTGCAATATTGGATAAGCTTATATTATGTCTTTTCGGTGGAAATGCAACAATTACTTTTTTATCTTTAAAATGTCTTTTTATCTCCCTTATTGGTGGAATAAGATCACTATCTCCAGAAATTAGTATTGCTGTATCAAATCTATTTTGAAAAGCATCTATTAGCATTTTCACTGCGATATTAACATCTGTCATTTTTTCATTAGGTGAAGAATAAGAATGTCCACAGCTATAACATGTTATTATGTTTGGTTGATATTTCCCATAATAGATATTTACTTTGGAATAATGCTCTAATGCCTCTAGATATGTTACTTGTCGCTTTTCTTTATCAGGGGCATTTCTTACTCTTGATGTGAAATAATTGATCTCAACAATTTTCTGATTAGATTTTAATAAATTATGTGCTAATAATCTAATATCTAACCATTTAAGACTTGACCAACCACTTGTATTAATTCCAAAATCACATCCGTCCAAAATAAATTTTAAGTAAGAAAGATAGGGATTGGAGATACCCCGGAAAGGGGTAATTTTACAATAGCGACAAAAACCTATCCCTATGATAAAACTAACACTTTTCTCGCAAATGACAAGCATTATTCCCAGGGCTTTGTTTTCAGATATTGTCAAAAGACACGATAGCGATAAGTACAACAAAGGAATTGACAATTGGACCCATCTTGTTAGCATGTTATTCTGCCATCTGGGTCATGCCAATTCAGTCAGAGACATCTCAAATGGATTACGAAGCATAACGGGTAATATAAATCATTTAGGTTGCCGCCAGGCTCCTGCCAAATCGACGGTTTCATATGTAAACGAACACCGGACATATAAAATATTCCAGGAGTTTTATTATGCACTTGCGGATTATTTCCGTCAACAAACGAAGTTTTCGAAACCTGCTCTGCATCATATTAAGCGTAAAGTATATCTGCTGGATGCAAGTGTGATCTTGTTATCACTATCACTATATGACTGGGCAAAATTCCGAACACGTAAAGGAGCCGTGAAACTTCATCTTTTACTGGATTATGATGGGTGTCTTCCAACATTTGCCGACCTTACCCACGGGAAAGTCCATGAAATACAGGTAGCCCGTAAAATGAAGTTACCAAATGACAGCATACTGGTTTTTGATATGGGATATTACGATTTTTCCTGGTGGTACAATTTGGACAGCATGAACAATTGGTTCGTAACAAGAGCCAAAGATAATCTGGACTATGAAATCGTTGAAGACTTTGACATATCGAATGAAAAGGATAAAAACGTATTGCAGGATTGTAATATTAAACTCGCAAGTCATAAAGGCAAAAATGAATACCCTAAAATGCTAAGAATGGTCAGGTTTTGGGATGAAGAGAACCAAAACGAGCTGGTTTTTATTACCAATAACTTTTATTGGACAGCAACAACTGTTGCCCAAATTTATAAGGAACGATGGAACATTGAAGCATTCTTCAAGCTTATCAAGCAGAACCTGAAAATCAAATCCTTTGTCGGAACCTCTGAAAATGCGGTGCAAATACAAATCTGGACGGCCTTGATCACCATTTTGCTGTTGACATTTCTTAAAACCAAAGCTAAATACCAGTGGCATATGTCAAACCTGATTACTTTTATTAGGTTAAACCTGTTTGTGAAAATTGATCTCTGGGAATGGATAAACCAACCGTTTATCCGTCCTAAACAGGAAAATACTCGACAATTATCTCTTTTCTCAGGATAGGGTTAGTTTTGAAAATGAAAATTTTCAGTATGTATATTATTGATTTTCAAATACTATTTTCGAAAATATAAATTATTTTGGACAGCTGTGATCAATTCTATATAAAGCCGTCCCAAGAACTGTAGATGACTTTGTATAAAAATCTCATATATAACAACTTACATTATTCAATCGACTGATACGTAGATTTTAAATAATTGTTAAACCCTATCTGGTTTCAATAAATAAAATATAAGTTAATAACTTTGAACAATGTCCAAAGGATTCTCCTGGACAATCGCACATACCAGGTAATATTATCAAAATATGGAAAGACGAGAATTTATAAGAAAAGGAATTGGAGCCGGGATTTTAACTGGTTCAACTTTGGCATTAAGTTCATTTAAAAATGTCTTTGGTAAAAAGCAGAATTTACAAACTTATGACCTTGTTGCCGTTAAAGGTGGAGAACCCGGGGTAATGTTTGATAAAGCTATTTTATCGCTTGGAGGGATGAAAAAGTATGTAAAACCCAACCAGACTGTAGTGATCAAGCCAAATATCGGTTGGGACACTTCGGCAGAGCGCGGAGCCAATACAAATCCCAAACTGGTAGCCAGGATTGTTGAGCATTGTTTGTCAGCCGGGGCAAAGACCGTTTATGTATTTGACCACACCATCAATGAATGGACCAGAACTTACAGTAACAGCGGTATTGAGAAAGCTGCAAAGGATGCAGGCGCCAAAATTGTTAGCGGTAATAGTGAATCATACTATCACCCTGTAACTATTAAAAACGGGAAGACTTTAAAATCTGATAAGGTTCATGAACTGATCCTGGAATCGGATGTATTTATTAATGTACCTATCCTTAAAACTCATGGTGGTACCACACTGACAATTTCAATGAAAAACCTGATGGGAATTATGTGGAACCGTAAATGGTGGCATGATAATAATCTCCATCAGTGCATTGCTGATTTTGCCTCGGAGATCAAGCCAACTCTGAATGTTGTGGATGCTTACCGGGTTATGAAAAGAAATGGCCCGCGGGGCGTATCAGTTTCAGATGTAGTAGAGATGAAGTCGCTTATCATATCAGAAGATATTGTTGCAGCAGATTCGGCTGCAGCTAAACTAATTGGCAAGGAGCCCGGACAAATTGGCCATATCCGGATAGCAGATGAAATGGGAGTTGGAACTTCTGATCTGACAAAACTTTCAATCAACAGAATTACAATCTGATTTAAATGAAAGGAACTTGAATTTTTACATGCTGATTTTAAACATATGTATGTATTAAATTCGTGTAAGTTCCTGAATGTGTAAAAATTTTTTGCACATTTTACAAATGCAAAAAATTTTAAATAGATGAAACAGCTTCATTTAAAGAAGATCAGGATTATTGTTGCCCTGGTCTTCTTTATTTTTACAATTTTTATATTCCTTGACTTCAGAAAATTGCTTCCGGATAAGTTATATGAGGCAATCACCTATTTACAATTTATTCCTTCTCTTTTAAAATTCATTTCTGTTTTGAGTCTTTCTGTTCTTGGCTTTATTATAATCCTTGTATTGACAGCATTTTTCGGAAGGGTTTATTGTTCAGCTATTTGTCCGCTCGGAATATTACAGGATGTTATTTTATGGTTCAAAAAAAAGACAAAAAAAAAATTCAGGTATAAATTTTCAGGACCTGTCGACTATTTGAGATATCCTTTCCTTGCGTTGCCGGTTGTGGCATACCTTGCAGGCACAGTGTTTTTCATCAGTCTTCTGGATCCGTTCAGCAATTTTGGCCGCATCTTTTCAGATTTTTTTCAGCCGGCTTATTTTGGATTGAACAATATCGGAGCGAAGATCCTGGAAAAAATCAACATTTTTTTTCTGTATCCTGAGGAAATATCACTTGCCAGCTGGTTAACTTATATTTTTCCTTTATTTTTTCTGACACTGGTGCTTTGGATGTCCCTTAAGCAGGGAAGGCTTTATTGCAATACCATATGTCCGGTCGGAGCCCTTCTTGGACTGTTATCGAGGATCTCATTATTCCGTATCAGGATTAATGAGGACAGATGCACAAAATGTGGCCAGTGTTCTTTTGTTTGTAAATCAACTTGCATCAGTATTAAGAATCTTTCGGTTGATTTTTCAAGGTGTGTTGGTTGTTATAACTGTATCAGTATTTGTCCTGAAGATGCCATAAAATATATGGTTCCAAAGCAGCGTAGTGCCATTGATACGAAAGCAGATCAGGGAAGAAGAAAAGTAATCTCTGCAATTGTTTTAATAGTAATTGGTATTTTCGGATTGAGAAGATCACTGAGGGCACAGGATGTTCCCGAAAATAAATATCCAACAGAGATTGAACCTGAGAAGCATTTTACTGTTACTCCTCCCGGATCGCTTGGAATACAGCATTTTACATCGACCTGCACAGCATGTCATTTATGTGTGAGTGCCTGTCCGACACAAGTATTACAACCTTCACTTTTTGAATATGGTATAACAGGGATCATGCAACCGTATATGGATTATGAGACGAATTATTGCAATTTCGAATGTGTTATTTGCAGCGAAATCTGTCCCACCGGTGCCATACTTTCACTTTCTGCCGAAGCCAAGAAAACTATTCAGATAGGGCAGGTTAACCTGATACTCGAAAACTGTGTGGTTTATACTGATCAAACATCATGTGGTTCATGTTCGGAACATTGTCCTACCCAGGCTGTCAGGATGGTACCCTATATTGGTGAACTTACCATACCTGAGATAAAGCCTGAGATCTGTGTAGGGTGCGGAGCGTGTGAGCATGCTTGTCCGACCAAACCTTTCAAAGCGATTTATGTAGATGGTCATTATGAGCATCAGGTTGCACAAAAGCCAGAAGTAGAGGAGCTTGAACAACCATCACTGGAAGAGGATTTTCCTTTTTAGCGGAACTCAGATATTATCTGTTGATTTGAACATCCTTTTCCAGCGAATCTTCCCAACAAATTTTTTATCCTTATCCAGGGATAACCAGATGAATTTGGGTTTCCCAAGAATATGATCTTCGGGAACAAAGCCCCAATAGCGGCAATCGGAAGAATAATGCCTGTTGTCACCAATCATAAAATAATAATTCATTTTGAAAGTATATGTTTCAGCCTTTTCACCATTGATATATATGGTATTGTCAAGTACTTTCAGGTCATTATTTTCGTATTGGTTGATGATCCTTTGATAGAAGGGCAGATTGTCAATATTCAGGTTGATGGTAACTCCTTTTTCCGGCATCCATAAGGGACCATAATTATCGAGGGTCCAGGGATATTTTGGATCGTGAGGGAAAATCTGAAAATCGTAGCTATTTACGGAGGATTCATATTTTTCAATACTTACTACATTAGAATAACCCCGGAGAGTCTCAACATTTTCGTCAGTTAAAGGAAGAATATAAGTATTTCCCATTTGTTCTCTATCAGCCCTGGCTATTCCGAGCTTATCAAAACGCTTGGGATTGATAGGATTTCCATCCGTAATTACGAAATACCTGTGCTGATTACATTTATAATTTGCAGAGGGCAGGCCGTTAATAAAGATTTGCCCGTGAATAATCTCAAGTGTATCGCCGTGTATGGCCACACACCGTTTAATATAATTATCCCTTCGGTCAACCGGCCTGATAATAATTTCAAAATCATCCCATACCAGTTCACGACCGGCAACAAGATATTCTTCCCAGGTCCTGAGGGAATTATTTCTTATTTTGTCACTTTCCTGGACCTGCATAGCATATTCTCTGACAATGGAATAATAACTTCTTTCAGAATGTGCCAAGACAACAGTATCTCCGGCAGGGAAATTGAACACAACCACGTCATCTCTTTTTACTTTTCCAAATCCGGCCAGTCTTTTGTAGGGACGTTTAATCCATTCCAGGTAGGATTTTGTTTTAATAATTGGCATTGTATTCTGTGTGAATGGGAATGAGAGTGGTGTATTGGGCATACGGGGTCCGTATGCTACTTTGCTTACATACAAATGATCCCCGATGAGGAGGGATTTTTCCATTGAAGGCGTAGGAATTTTGTAGTTCTGGAAGAGAAAAATATTGATAATTGTTACAGCAATAACAGCAAATATGAGGGCATCAAGCCACTCAACCCAGACACTGTTTTTCTGGTTCCGTTTTTTCCAGAAAGTCCAGTTGACTTTTCTCGTGATGTACATATCAAATATAATTCCAAGACCCAGCAAAAACCAGTAATTTTTCAGCCAGATAACCCATAGAATATAAACTGCTGATACAAATCCAAATCTGAAATATTTATTTTTCAGAAAAGCAAAGATTTTATGAAGCCGGATTACGAGATTTTGTTGAACATTCGATTCCATCTGATTTTATTAAATGAGTTTTTGGTTTTATCAACAGATAACCAGATAAATATGGCTTTTCCAACGATATGATCTTCAGGTACGAATCCCCAAATTCTTGAATCAGCAGAATTATGTCTGTTATCTCCCAGCATAAAATAATAATCCATATTAAAGGTATAGGTTGATGCTGGTTGATTGTTGATAAATATTTTGTTGTCTTTCAGTTCGACATCGTTATTTTCATACACATCTATGATTCGTTTATATAATGGAAGGTTATGGAGTGATAATTCGATGGTCATGCCTTTTTGCGGAACAATTATTGGACCAAAATTATCCTCATTCCAGAGATATTCCGGACTGTATGGAAAAAAAGACAGATATGAAAGTTGTCTGTTAGTATTTTCCAGTTTTGTAACAGCCGAAATATTCGAAAGTTCCCTGATATTTTCAGCTTGTTTCCTTGTTAGAGCGAATACATAACTGTCATGGTCAGGATTATATAATCTATCAGTAGCAGTGATTTCAAGATTTTCAAGTTTATCTGAACTGATTTTTTCCCCATTTGTTCTGATATAATAATTGAACTGAACATTTTCAGGATTTCTCAACAAAATATTATTCACATATATATTTGAATGTGAGATTTTCAGGGTATCACCAGGTATCCCAACACAGCGTTTTACAAAATTTTCTCTTTTATCAACAGGGCGTTTGATAATATCATACTGGTTTAAAATTGAATTCCGGCCATATTTTCTTACCAGGCTATAATAATTCTGATCAGGAAACTGGGCAACAACAGTATCTCCTTCCGGGAAATTAAAAACCACAACATCATTGTTCCGGATCCTTCTCAAACCTGCAAGGCGTTTATATGACCACTGTATATTATCTTTATATGATTTTCTTTTGGAAAGGGGCATTGTGTTGTGTGTAAATGGAAAAGCAATCGGTGTATTCGGAAGCTTAGGCCCATAACTTATTTTACTAACAAATAAATAATCTCCAACCATCAGAGTTTTTTCCATTGATGGTGTCGGGATGGTATAAGCTTCAATGATGAAAGTTCTGATGATAATAACCAGGATCAAAGCTATTAATATTGTTCCGAGCCAATCTGCAAACTCCTTTAATATCCTGTAACGCGACAGAATCTTACCCGGATATTTCCAGTTTATTAGTCTTGTAGTGTAAATGTCAAAAATGATGATGAGTCCGAATAACAACCAATAAAATCTAAACCAAAGGACTATCAGGGTATAGACGGTAACAGTAATTAATAATTTGCTAATGTATATGGATCTTTTCTTCAATATGATGGTATTAGGTGAGACCAAGAATATCATTCATTGAAAACAGGCCTTTTTTCTCTTTGATGAATTCTGCGGCTAATAATGCACCGATCGCGAATCCTTTTCTGCTCTTTGCTGAATGTCTGATTGATAATGTATCGAAGTCAGATTCATAAATTACTTCATGAATTCCGGGGATGTTGTCTGCCCTGACAGCTTTAACCGGAATGGTTTTTCCGTCAGGTTGATCGGTTAATTTCCATTTTTCAAAACGGGGAATTTCTTCCAGGAGAATCGTTGCCAGGGTTATTGCCGTTCCGCTTGGTGCATCAAGCTTTCTGGTATGATGGATCTCTTCGAGACGTGGATTATACCCAGGATAATTATTCATGATCCTTGCAAGATGATGGTTAAGAGCAAACATGATGTTCACTCCGATGCTAAAATTAGACGCATAAACCAGGGCCTGGTTTTCTTTCAGGCATCTTTCCTTAACCTGATCAAATTTTTCAAGCCATCCTGTTGTACCGGACACAACAGGAATATTGGCATCAAAACATGTCAAGATATTTTTATAAGCAGCATCAGGTGCTGTAAACTCAATGGCAACATCATGCCCCATAAGATTCTGTATTGTCAGATCTTCGAGGTTATCAACATCGATGATCAGTCCGGTCGTATAACCTTTTTCAACAGCAGTTTCCTCAATCATTTTACCCATTTTGCCGTAACCTATGATGGCAATTTTCATAGTTTATTGTTTTAGCTGTGCAAATTTTTCTAAGTCCGGTTCCAAATATGTTTATATCAACCTAGTCACAAGGATAATAAAGTGCACTTAGAATGAATTATTCATAATCAACACTTAATAAATTTTGGTAACTTAAAGTCTTACCAGTATTTCATTATTATTTAGTCTTTTGTGCAATTATCCATAGGATTCCCTGATAATTAACTTATTTATTGAGAAATAATATTTTTGCATAGCCATTCTTTTACACCCATCTATAAATGTTTATATAGCAATATCCTAATCATAACCGCACAATGAATTAAATATATGAATTATATTTTCACTCCGAAAAGTAATAAATTTTAATATTTCAAAGGAATACTTCAGTAAATTGCACAAGACGTTGGAAATTAATAAAACCGTAAATCAAAATGGAATCCCATTCTGTTTTTACGGTTTTATACTTTGAATACGGAGAATATATTTTCTTAATAATGGTTATGATTTTATTTCATTCACGATTGCTTCAAATGCTTTGGGATGATTCATAGAGAGATCTGCCAGGATTTTTCTGCTTAAAATAATATTTTTTTTCCTGAGTTTTCCTATGAATTCTGAATAGGACATTTCGTAATCACGGGTTGCAGCATTGATTCTCTGGATCCATAGTGATCTGAAATTTCCCTTTTTCTTGCGTCTGTCGCGATAGGCATAAATCAATCCTTTTTCAAGGGTATTTTTTGCCACAGTATAAACATTCTTCCGTGATCCAAAATAACCCTTGGTTTGCTTTAGTATTTTTTTCTTCCTTCTTCTTGATGCAACTGTATTTACTGATCTTGGCATTTTTTTGTTATTTATTTATGAATGCAAGCGATCCTGTTGTTAAGGGTTGACAGAGTATGAGAACAGATCCATCTGAAATATCCAAAAACTACCAGGATTCTTTATTGCTTAAACATTCCGGTTAAAATAAATCAAAGAACTTATTTACTTCATTCCAAGTAATTGTTTAACGTTTCTCGAATCGGTTTTGGCAACTTCACCATAATAACCAAGATTTCTTTTTCTTTTTTTAGATTTCTTGGTTAAAATATGGCTTTTATAGGCATGTTTTCTCTTAATCTTTCCTGTTCCAGTTAAGGAAAATCTCTTTTTTGCACCCGGGTTTATCTTAACTTTCGGCATCTTTAAAATTTTATTTGAGTAATTACATTTTGTGTGATTGAACCAAAAATTTTGTAGCTTAAGTAGAACTATCCCGAGCATCTGGGAGCACTATAAAACTATCATTCATTTATTCATCTCAATCGCACGAATCGTTTAGAACTATTTATTTTTTACTTTTTGATGTCTTGGGTGAGATCAGCATTGTCATTCTTTTCCCTTCAAGTTTGGGTAATTGTTCAACCTTTCCCAGTTCTTCAAGGTCTTGTGCAAACCGGAGTAAAAGGATCTCTCCCTTTTCTGAATAAATGATTGATCGTCCTTTGAAAAACACATAAGGTTTTACCCTGGCACCATCTTCAAGGAACTTTTTTGCATGTTTCAGCTTGAAGTTATAATCATGATCGTCTGTGTTCGGCCCAAAGCGGATTTCTTTCACAACAATTTTTGCCGTTTTGGCCCTGATCTCTTTTTGTTTCTTTTTCTGCTGATACAGGAACTTTTGGTAATCAATGATCTTACATACAGGCGGATCGGCCTTTGGTGAGATCTCGACCAGATCAAGTTCCAAATCATCAGCCATTTCGAGAGCCTGTCTGAGTGGTACAATTCCGGGATGATTAATATTATCACCAACCACTCTTACCATAGGGGCTCTGATCTCGTTATTAATCCTGTACCTGGGTAACTGATCCCTGTTTTGTCGCCCAGGCCGGTATTGTGGTCCTGCTATAGTTAAGTCCTCCTTTTTTTGTTAGACATTAATTTATTTAAAGGTGAGTTCTTCCTTTTCCTGGTTTTGAATGAACTCTGCGAAGTGTTTTAATTTCATAGATCCTTTATCTCCTTCACCCTGCTTTCTGACAGCTACCGTATTGTTTTGTTGTTCTTTCTCTCCAACAACTAACAGATAAGGGATCTTCTTTAACTCATTGTCCCTTATCTTTTTACCGACTTTCTCGCTCCTTTCGTCAATTAGAGTGCGAATATCGTAATTATTTAGAAAATTTAAAACTTTTTCCGCGTAATCATTAAATTTTTCACTAACCGGAATGACCACCACCTGATCAGGAGACAACCAGAGAGGGAATTTGCCTCCGGTATGTTCTATAAGGATTGCGACAAATCGTTCCATTGAACCAAAAGGAGCTCTGTGGATCATCACAGGCTGGTGTTTAAGGTTATCTGCACCCACATATTCAAGTTCAAAACGCTCGGGCAGATTATAATCAACCTGGATAGTTCCCAGTTGCCATTTCCTTCCCAAAACATCTTTTACAAGAAAATCCAGTTTCGGGCCGTAAAAAGCAGCTTCGCCGGAGACAGTAATAGCGTCCAATCCTTTTTCTTCAGTCGCTTCAATGATTGCACGTTCAGCTTTTTCCCAATTTTCATCACTTCCGATATATTTTTCCTTGTCATCCGGATTGCGAAGTGATATCTGCACAATATAATCTTTGAAATCCAGTACCTTAAATATGTATAGAATGATATCGATTACTTTGATGAATTCATCTTTAAGCTGATCTGGCCTGCAAAAAATATGTGCGTCATCTTGTGTAAATCCGCGCACTCTGACCAATCCGTGCAATTCTCCACTTTGTTCATAACGATATACAGTTCCAAACTCAGCATATCGGATAGGTAAATCTTTATATGACCTGGGTTTATGTTTATACATCTCACAATGATGAGGACAGTTCATAGGTTTTAGCATGAATTCTTCTCCTTCAATAGGAGTGCTCATGGGTCTGAAGGAGTCCTTGCCATATTTATCATAGTGTCCGGAAGTAACATATAATTCTGTCTGGCCGATATGGGGTGAAATAACCGGCAAATAGCCATACTTTATCTGGACTTTTTTGAGGAAATTTTCAAGTTTTTCACGCAGCAGGGCTCCTTTTGGAAGCCAAAGAGGCAGACCGGCTCCTACTTGCGGGGAAAACGTGAATAACTCAAGTTCCCTGCCGATCTTACGATGATCTCTTTCCTTTGCCTTTTCCAGTAAGTCAAGGAATTCATCAAGCATTTCCTGCTTGGGGAATGTAATTCCATAAATCCTTGTCAGCTGTTTTCTCTTAATATCTCCTCTCCAGTATGCACCTGCGACACTTAACAATTTGATAGCTTTTATTATACTTGTGTCGGAAAGATGAGGTCCCCGGCACAGGTCGGTGAATTCTCCCTGCTGGTAAATACTGATTGAACCATCTTCCAGTTCAGATATCAGTTCGGTTTTATACTGATCACCTTTCTTATTGAAATACTCAAGTGCCTCATTTTTAGAAATTTCAGTTCTCTTATAACCACTCTTTTTCGTTGCCAGTTCTTTCATTTTAGCCTCTATCTTAGGGAGGTCAGCGTCAGTAATTACTTTTCCTTCGGGCAGGTCGACATCATAATAAAAACCCTGTTCAATTGGGGGGCCAATTCCAAACTTAATACCAGGATAAAAGAACTCAAGTGCTTCGGCCATCAGATGAGCAGACGAATGCCAAAAGGAATATTTCCCTTCTTCATCATCCCATTTGTGCAATTTAATTGTAGCATCGAAAGTTATTGGTCTTGTTAAGTCCCATATTTCGCCATTTACTGAAATTGACAGTGCTTCCCTGGCAAGCGAATGGCTGATACTTTCTGCAATTTCGTAGCCCGTTATACCATGATCGAATTTTTTAACAGAACCATCAGGATATGTGATTTTTATCTGCTTCATCAGTGATTTTTTGAAAAAATTATGCAAAGATAAGGATAATGAAATAAAATCATCCAATTTCATTAATCTTTAATTTGGAAGAATGGAATACTGGAAGAATGGAATACTGGAAGAATGGAATAGTGGAATATTGGAATAATGGTGAGTTGGGATCTACCTGGCTCTGGTTCTATGATGAAAAGGGATAGAGGCCTTTCCGGGTAAGGAATAGTCAACCGCCCGGTAGCGGAGTATCTATAACGGGTTTATAGAGACGAGCGAGCCTGTGAGGTGAAGGGTATAAGCCCTGAATCTGAAACGCAGCCCTGAGAGCTAAGTATTTTGGGATTGTGCCGATCCTTTCCAATTGGGCGCAGGCCATGCGGGACAGAGCGTTAATGGGAGTTTTGTTCCGGCACCCCGGGGTCACAGACTGCATCGAGCAGGCAACGTCAAAGGAGTAACCAGGCGAGCAACGTTAAAGCTCTTGGGCATTAAAGCATGGGCTGTCCGGGTACATTTACCCAATGTAAGAAGAGGTGAATGGAAGGCAAGTTGCGGGAGATGGGAACCGGCATGTCCATTAGAGGGCTTAGCTAAGAAGCGGCTAACCACCGCAGAGCGAAGGTTCCCACGATTAACCGACCGTGCAAGGGAGACATTGTCATTATGTTAAGAATGGTATAACAATGAGCACAGAACTTACACGGATAGGTGAGAAGGCACGCAAGGAGCCGCAACTGGTATTTACCAGTTTGTACCACCACATTACAGATGTGGATAATTTGCGAGCCTGTTACAACA
>Ga0209636_10004112_pt1 | contig 14857 bp, 11 predicted proteins | sample DeeMarSWOR152_54_FD_187464 | JGI IMG/M metagenome (GOLD analysis project Ga0209636, IMG submission 187464) | Marine sediment microbial communities from White Oak River estuary, North Carolina - WOR-1-52-54 (SPAdes) (version 2) | ecosystem: Environmental > Aquatic > Marine > Intertidal zone >...
AGCAGGAAGGGGAAAGCCAGCCCTTTAGAGGCTGGAAGGGGTAAGTATTCCCCGCCTGCAAGCCCCGAAAGGGTCACCTCGAAAGCAGGGGAAACGAAAGGACAAGGGTTTTCGCTAATGAAAAATACAATTTGTCACATAATCAACAGGTTATGGAAATACACCCTATAAAACTCCGGAAACTCCAGATAGTTGTTCTTGCTTGACTTCTGAGCAAGCCATTAGTGACGATACCAAATGGAGATCTCCTGAGACCAAGACCGCAGCAATGCGTGAGGCAGCTATCTCGAGGGTCCATGACTGACCCACCCGGTTTTGGGGAACCATCAACCATTAACCTTTTTGATTATCCTAAGTCCGCTCTAGTGACCCAGTCGGTGCTGATGGGGAAGAAATAGAGGGCAGGTAATCGGAAGGCTTTTAAAAGGCCTTCAATGGACACTATGGCTGTGTCCGTGGAGGGCCTTTTTGCTTTGGGACAGAGGACCGCTTAAAGTTCACTAGATACAGGAGAGGCGTAACCGTACACGAAGCATATTATCTAGCCATTTTTGCTACTGTTCTTTTTATATCTATTTTTTCAGACTTCTCGTGCTCGCACGTGAGGATGAGGAGGTCTTCATTGGCCTTTGTGGTTTATAGTTGATGCAGGGCATGATATGGGTTATTTTAAGAGGCGTGCATGGTATGTCCTGTTATCCTTTCTTAGGGAGGCCAACACCATCATGAATGCAAAATTCGGAATTTTACCTGGGTGTTTGATATTATTTATGGCGGTCCTTTTATTTAATCCTCAAACCCGTGCTGCAAAGACTATAGCGAACATAGCCAGCCTGGAAGGTGAGGTTATTATACTAAGCGGCGAGAGAGTTTCCATGGCGACAAATGTAGGACAGATCCTCGTTGATGGTGACCACATTCAGACTAAACGCGGTAAGGTGCAGATCACGTTCAATGGCGGGGCCATACTGTCGGTCAAGCCTTTTACCAGTACAATGATCCTAGAAAGGGAAGAGGAAAGCGGATTCTTGGTTCTTAAGAGCAAGAAGGCGGTGCGTAGAATTACCTGCTTTGTGGGTAAAATGCGGTTCGAAACCGGTAAATCGAAGAGGAGGAATTACTTGCAGTCTCCGACTGCCGTGTGCGAGTTGCGTGGTTCAGATGCGGATTTTGGCTATGACAATATCAATACCTATCTGGGTATTTACAGGGGAAAGGCGGACTGTGTCGGAAAGGTTATCAGGGAGTTTTTCGCAGAGCCGTCAATTGGTCCGGCTATGGAAAACGTGGTCTACAGATCACTCGCTAGGGCATACGAGAGCGCTGAGGAGGCAAAGGCCACGGGAAACGCCTTTGATTTCGTCAGAGCCAAAATGGAGGCCCTTCAAGCGACTAAGATAGCTGCCGCTGCGCTTCTCAGGAACCCGGATGCCGCAGTAGCAAGGGAGGCTGAAGTTGTCGGTGTTGCTACGGATGCGCTCATAGCTGCCAGGCAGACCGAGGCAATTCTCGAAAAGCTCAGGGAGTTTAGGCAGAAAGCCGAGGAAGGTGCTAAGGAAGCCAAGGCTGCAGGAGATGAAGAGGGTGTCAGAAATGCGAAAGAAGCAGTGGCAGAGGCTGATGTAGCAGTAGAGCTGACGGAGGAGGCTGCGGAGGAAGCCGAGAAGGCCGCCGAAGAAGCCAGGAAAGCAACTGAGGAATTTGACTTAAAAGGGGTGAGAGATGCTATAGATAAGGCAAAAAAGGCTTTGGACGACGCCAAGTATTTCGCAATGGGGATTATAGAACTCCCCAAGGAAGCACTAAGAGTCCTTGAACCCACTAAACCTGTAGTAGAACCCAAGCTTGAGTTTCCCATACAAGAGGAACCGCCCATTCAGGACACCGAACCAGCTAGCCCTGTATAAGAGGCTAGAGGTAAGCCGAGGCTCACAAGCTTTGTTTCTGCAGTTTTCAGGCGAGAAAATCGGAGGGACGACTGATGCCATCAACTAGAAAGCACAGATGGCTACTCTTTATTACGCTACTTTTTCTAACTCCTTCGGGCAAGGGCCTGGCAGCTGAAAGGCTCACTGTAACACCAAGGCTCGCAGTTGGTTGGCAGGTGGACGATAATTTCTACAAGGCGGAGGCCATCGATAGAGAAGTCTCCACTTTCCTTGTCCAACCCGGAGTTGATGTTGGTGTTGAGACAGCCAAAGCCTTAGCTTCAGCGAACTTGACCCTGAATGACTACACCTACGATGATAGAGATCCCGTCCCTTCTGGCCAGCAGTCAGCAGATGAAGATGATTATACCGGGTATACGGTCACACTTAAGGGCATATATAGACCTTTTGCTCGGCTGCTCCTGGGGCTCGAGGATTCTCATTTCAAAACCCGTGATCCGGCTCAGTCAGACGTTTTCAGTAACTCCATTTCCAGGGAAGAATACACCATCAGCCGAGTGACACCCCAGATCTTCTATGAATTTGGCCCTAAATTCTCGGTGGGCCTGAAATACCGTTATACAGATACAGACTATGATGTTGCCACCGGGGAAGACTCCACTGAACATCGGGGCATATTCGATCTCCTATACAGTTTTGGACCTAGGGCATCCCTCGATCTGGAATACCAGCACTGGAATCGGGACTACAGTCTGACAACCTCTGATTATTCCTCGGAGCAACTAAACCTTATATTCAGGAAGGAGTTCAGATACTTATCCCTTGAGGCAGGTGGCGGATACCACAACCGAAGTTTCGACGAAAAAACCGTAGAGGACATAGATGTATTTACGTATCGGGTAGCCGCCATAGGGCAGAATCCGCCGGCCCCCGAGCCTACGCCCAGGAGCTATATTGCCTTTGCCTTTGAACAGAACTTTAACGATCAAGGTATCGGAGAAAAGTATTTTGTAGCTAGGCGCCTTTCCCTGAGTGCGTGGCGTGTGTTTCGAGAAAGAGTAATAGCCACCATTGAACTCTTTCATCAGATAAGCGATTACGAAACAACAACCGGGTTAACTCCAGCAGGGACTATTGAGTTGAGGGAGGATGAGACCTCTGCCATTTTTGGAAGCCTGGGCTATATAATCGCCCATTGGGTGACCTTCTCTATAACTGCTGGCTATGAGCAACGCGATTCCAATCTGGCTGGCCTTAGTTATGATAACACATATGGTATAGCCAAACTTGACCTCAATTACAGCCTGGGAAGCAAGTAAACCTGCTAGAGCGTGAGCAGGATGGGGCAATCTACTATGTTCGGAGCTCGATGATGGTAGATTCTCTTTTGAAAATCATACGAACCGGGCTTATGATTCTCTTTGTTTTTCAGACATTCCCTCTCTTATCGGTTGCTCAGAACAGGGCGTATCACATTGGCCCGCGCGACATCCTTACCCTGACAATATATGCAGGTGGTGAAAAGCAGCATGAGGCTGATCTTACCGTCTCCGCCCAGGGCATGATTAATGCACCCTTTATTGGTGCTGTGAAGGCCGAGGGCCTGACAATTCACCAACTGGAAGCGCGTGTTACGGACCCTCTGGCCAGAGACTATTTTGTAGATCCTCAAGTGAATATCACCATCAAGGAGTATCACAGCCTTCATTATTACATCTCCGGGGCGGTTAAATCACCGGGTATGTATGAGATGTCTTCACAGGCTAGCTTGATGGAGCTTATAGCGAAGGCTGGCGGCGTCTTACCCGAGCGGGGAAACGTAGCCTATATATTGCGGGCCTCACTGGATCAAGCCCCTGGAGAAGAGGAGATTCAAGACTCCCCTTCGCACAAAGACCCTCTCAGGGTAGATCTGAAAGGACTTCTGGACAGCGGGGATATGAGCTGCAATGTGATTTTGCACCCGGGTGATGTGGTTTACATACCCCTTGAAAAGGCCTTTGATTTAGCAGAATCAAAGATATATGTGGAGGGGGAGGTAAAAAAGCCGGGCATTTACGATTATCAAGTGGGCTTGACCGCCCTGAATGCCTGTATCATGGCAGGGGGATTTGACAAGTTCGCTGCCCCTAATAGGGCTAAGATTATCAGGAAACATGGAAAGACACGAAAGATAATCAAGATAAACCTCAATGATGTGAAAGAGGGGAAAACCCCTGACATTGAACTGCAACCCGGAGACAGGATCCATGTGCCAGAGACATGGCTGTAAGGGTAAAGCCCAAAGGGCACGGCGTATTTCCGCGAGGTATTGGCTATTCCCTAAGGGCTTTACGCCATGCGCTCCGCCCCATGCCCCCTTGGGCACTCCACCATATGGCTCGCCCTATGCTTAATAATGGAGAAAGCGTGAATACTCTGGATACTGAAGAGTCCCCACACCTTGCTGAATACTTTTATGTCCTTACGAAGCATAAATGGACCGTAGTTGTCTGTTTAATCGTGGTGGTAACCATGACCATGCTCTTTACCTTCCTGATGAGGCCTGTGTATCGGGCCACTACCACCCTGGTCATTGAAAAGGAACGGAGCACATCACCCCTCACGGGCGAGCGGTTAGACTACGAAAACTACCTTTCTCAATCACTGACCTTCAATACCCATTTCAAGCTTATCACCTCACGCCCGGTCCTGGAGCAGGTTATCAGAGACCGCAACCTCGTTAAGCTCGAGAAGGAAAAGGGCATAGAGGTCAATCCGTTGAAAGAGCTCTTAGGCCAATTGAAGGGAAACTTGAGGCTCCTCCTCGGATGGGAAGAGAAATCCCGGTCCCCTGAGGAGAAGATGAGAGAGGTTACGGCAAAGCTCAAGAGAAAGATTGATATTGAACAGCCCAGAGATACCCGCCTCTTGAGGATAAGCGTCGACGATCATGACAAGAGTACCGCCGTTGATATAGCGAATTCCATCGCCAAGACCTACATAGAGTTCAATATCGCCAGCCAGCTTAAATCCTCGCAGAATACCCTGAGCTGGATGACAGATCAACTGTACCAAATGAAGAAGAAGTTGGAAGATGCAGAGAAGGAGTTCCTGTCCTATAAACAGCAGGAAAGGCTGTTCTCAGTAAAGGGAAGGCAAAAGGTCATTGCCCAGAAGGTAGAGGAGTTTAACGATGCCTACATTAAGGCCAGGAACAGACGACTTGAGCTAGATGCCAAATTGGAAAAATTGGGGGGGATGTCCCATTCAGGGGCAGACGTTCTCCATTTCCGCTCCCTCCTTAATAATCCCCTGATCGATACCCTTTATGGTCAACTCCTTGAATCAGAGGTACAGCTCTCTAAGCTCAGCAAGGTCTACAGGTCAAAACACCCAAAGGTCATCCAGATCAGGACCAAGATCGATAATACCAGAAACAAGCTTCAGGACGAGTTAACAAAAGAAGTGGAAAACCTCCGGGCTGAACGATCGGTCCTCTTGGCCAGGGAAGAAGTCCTCCAGAACACCATGGCGGAGTTTGAAAAAGATGCCCTGGAGACCAACAGAAAAGAGCTCAAATACACTATCCTCCAGAGGAACGTTCAGACGAACCAGAAGCTTTATGACACGTTACTCTCCAAGATAAAGGAGTCTGACATCGTTGGCAGTCAAGATGTCTCCAATATACGAATAGCGGAAAAGGCCGTTATGCCCGAGGATCCTGTCAAACCAAAGAAGAAGTTAAACTTCATCCTGAGCATTATCTTCGGCCTTATAACCGGCGTTGGGCTGGCCTTTTTGTGGGAGTACTTGGACAGGGCCCTCCACACGGAGGAAGATGTCCAGAGATACCTCGATCTGACAGTTCTCTCCGTCATTCCGAAAGTTGATTTGGCAAAGCGCAAAGGGCACAGACGCCCTGGCCAAAGCGAGATACCCTCTGCAGGGCAAAAAGAGAAGCACCATGAATACCCAGCTCTCTGCAGTCTGTTCTTAGGGAATTACCAGACAAACTCGTCTTTTGCAGAGTCTTACAGGACCTTACGGACAAGTATCAGATTTTCCTTCATGGAAAGCGGGCTCCGGTCCCTTCTGGTCACAAGCGCCGGCGAAGAAGAAGGGAAGAGCAGCACCGTTGCCAATCTGTCCTACACTATGGTCCAGGCCGGAAGGTCTGTCCTGATGATTGATGCCGATCTTAGAAAGCCTTCCCTCAGCCGCCTAGTTCCCTCTCAGGAATCTCGTGGCCTCACCGGATTACTCACCGATGTCTTTAGTTCCCCCCTCCAACACGGTTCCCTGGAGGAAGTCTCGGTTGGCGACCTCTTTCGTCTGCTTTCCCTGCAGAACAAGACCGGCCTCTTGCATCTTTCGGACGGCGCAGAAAGGGTGGAGCTACTGTTTATACAGGGGGAGCTGGCGGATCTGAATTGGATAACCAGGCCGAAACAGAAAAGGTTGGCCTCTCTCTTAGTCAAGGATGGATTGCTCACCAAGGAACAGGCCGCCCAGGCCATGAGGCGGCAGAGGGATACCGGGCAGAAACTCGGGTTTCTTGTTATCAGTAGCGGTCTTGTAAAGAAGGAGGATCTGAGAGGCTCCCTTACTATCCATATGCTGCAAGGCCTCAAGACAGCCCTTGGGCTAAAACAGGGGGCCTTTTCCTTCAAAGAGCTTCTCGAATCCGATATTGCTCGCGCCCCCCTCGATCTAATCGATTTTCCGGGGCTCTACCGGCAGCTCACCCTTGAGGAAGAGACAATCCCTTATTTACAGAAGATGATCAATGCATCCATTATCAACACTTCCATGGAGAACCTTTTTCTGCTGCCCAGCGGCAGTATTCCTCCCAATCCATCCGAGCTTTTAGGCTCGGAGAGAATGTCTTTTCTAATATCGAACTTGAAGAAGAGATTTGACGTCCTGGTCATAGATTCACCGCCCACTTTACCAACTAGTGACGCCCTGCTTCTGGCACCCCACGCAGATGGAGCTATATTGATGGTCAAAGCAGGCAGCCTTAACCGGGAGCTGGTAAAAAAGGGCATTGAACAGCTCAGGATGGCAAAGGCAAACCTCCTCGGTGTGGTTCTCAGTCAGGTCGATATCAAGAAAGAGGGCTACTACAAATACTACCATAAATACTACTCGAAGTATTATGGAGAAGAGAAATAGTGGGACGGAAAAAGAGCAGAGAGCGAAGCGGTCTTTGTCCCCCGGTCTTGGCCCTGTGCCCATTGCCCTCTGCGCCCTGATACTTCTCCTTTCCCTCACGGCCTTCTATCACCTCTTTCTTCACCTTATCTCTCAGATCCACTATCACAGAGCCCAAATTCTCCTTCGTGATGGAGACTACGGCCTGGCTATTAGCCACCTGAGAAAGGCATATCGCTATGGAGGTACTGACTACCGAATCCCGAAGCAACTCGGAAATGCCTTTCACGAACTAGGCCAGTCAGCAGCAGGGGCGAACAATGCATTTCTTTTTGCACTTAAGGCAAAGGGCTTCTATCAGGAGGCAAGCAGGCTCAATCCCCTCGATGCAGACACAGCCTATGGCCAGGCGAGGGAAGAGGTGCGCCTTGAAAAACTGTATGAATATCTCCACCCTGAAAGGAAGCATAATCCCCACGAGGCCTTGCCCTTTTTTAGGAAGGCTATTGTTCTGAGGCCCAATAGCATACTTTACCGCTATGCCATGGCCCGCTATCTCTATGATCATAAGAGGACGGATGAACTGTTGACCGTTGTGCGCACCCTGTCCAAGCTATATCCCCCTGCGTACCATTATTTGAAAAGAGAGCCTCTCTGGACTCCCCCTGTCAGAGAGGCAGTTAAAGAGGGTATCGAGCAGGCCATTGAGGAAGGTATCTCTCAAAGAGAAGCACACAGGAGCATGTCCTTTCTTCTGGCCGAGGAAAGGGAGTGGCCTGGCTCCATAGCCCATTATGGAAAGGCACTCCTCTATCAGCCCTTTACCAACAATGCTGGAGATTATATCCACTTAGGTCACCTTTATCTGAAAGATGGGGATCCTGATGGGGCAGAAGAAACCTTCTTTAAGGCCCTTGAACTCAGCAGATCTAAAGAAGAGGATCTTGAAGGCATTTATCAAATCTATAGGGACGAAGACTACAGTGAGGAGTTTTACCGCGTTTACCAGCAGGTGAGCCGTCGTTTTAGCCTTTCTTGCCAGGCGGATCTCCTCCTGGCCCGGAACCTGATTGATCTTAAGAGATACCACAATGCGCGCGGGGTCCTGAATGACCTTATCCAAAAAGAACCTACAGCTGAGGCATACTACTGGTTGGCCAGGATTGCTCACATGGAAGAGGATTGGGACGGTATGGAGCTGGCAATACAGAAGGCCACGGTCCTTGAGCCAACGAACAGCCGGTACCATCTCCTCTTCTCCGAGGTACTCAAACGGATGAGAAAGCTGGACCGGGCTGAAAAGGAGGCAACTCTTGCCATCAGGCATTCACCTCAACCATCTCCCTGGCTCTTTCATAACAGGGCGCGGGTAAGATGGGCTCAGAAGCACTATCAGGGGGCAGCAGAGGACTGGAAATCGGCAATCAGATTAAGTCCCGAAACGGCCCTCTTTTATGCACAAGCTGCTGAGGCCTATAGAATGCTTGGAGATTGGCCTGTGGCCACTGACTATTACCAAAAGGCCCTGGAGCTCGATCCGGAAAACAAGCACTACCAAAAGAGATACCGTGAACTGAAGGCTGAAAGCGGAAACCAAGGCGCATGGTGCAGAGCCGGCAGATTATACTAGGGATATTGGGTTTTATTCCCTATAAACAATTACTTACTCATAGTTCACCTGTGTAACCCAAGGGGCAGAGCTGTCTCTGCAATGCGCAAGGAGCATAGCGTCTTGAAAGCTCAAAGCTGAAAGCTGAAAGGTTTCGCAAAGTCTTCCATGAAATTTGGATATGAAGATTTCCAAACGATGACCATGCTTGAAATCTTTAGAAGAAATAAATGGATTTCCGATGAGCGTTATTCTCAACTTGAAGTGCGGGGTATAGAGCTAGCATCTATGATTAAAGGGCTGATCAATTCAATAGAATAGGAATTTGCTCTTTCTTCATGATTCAGCTTTGAGCTTTCAGCCTTCACCTTTCAGCCATTTGAGCTTTCACCTTTGACCTTTTCGCGCTATATCCTCTACGCCCTGCTCATCTTCACCCCCCTTGCCCGTGGATCTGTCCATGGCTGGGCAGTGGGCGTTATCCATCTGGTCACCCTTATAGCCCTGACTGCGTTTCTGCTTAACAAGATCCTCAGGTGGGAATGGGAGTGGATAAGGACCCCACTCGATATACCCATAGCGCTCTTGCTCATGCTCTCGTTTCTCTCCTCTTTTTTTTCAGTACACCCCCGCTCCAGCCTCTGGGCCATGGTCCTCTTCGTGAACTATGTGGTTATATTTTACCTGATTATCCATACCCTTCGAACCAGGTCCCAACTTAGGCAGCTTATCTATCTCATTATCGGCGTGGCCACCTTTCTCTCCATTTTTGGCCTCTTCAAGAGGTTTGGAGCCAACCCTTTCCCCTGGTGGGATTATGCGGGGCTCAAAGGGGACCTTCCCAGTGTGTCTTCCACCTTCGGCAACTACAATCACCTGGCCGGTTACCTGGAGATGGCCATCCCCCTGATCCTGGGGCTTTTCCTTGCCGGGTTCAGGGGAGTTAGACTCATTCTTATGATTTACTTGACTTCTCTAATGCTTGCGGCCATCATCCTTTCCCTTTCAAGGGGAGGGTGGATCGGGTGCCTTTTAGGGCTGGGTTTCATGGCCGTTGCCCTGGCGACAAATCGTTATTTCGAACACAGAAAGTTAATTGCAGCTCTGACTGGCGGATTCTTAGTCGTGGCAGTAGTTGTCTTGGCCAGTACACCCGTAGTAGAGAGAATCAGGACCTTTGAGCAAAGAGGAGAAACTCCGAATTTTAGGGCCCGGGTGACGGTCTGGGGGGTGACTGTGGAGATGATCAAGGATCATCCCCTCTTGGGGACCGGGCCGGGTACCTTTGCGACCGTGTTTACCAAATACCAGCCACCAGGGTTTGCGAGCCGCTATTTCATGGCCCATAACGACTATCTCCATTTTACCTCCGAGGTTGGACTGCCCCTGGTTGCTATCCTAGCCTGGATGATTATCGCCCTTTACAGGAGAGGATTTACGAAACTGAAGGACCCGAGCCGTCTGGTCAGGGGAACTACCCTGGGAGCCATGTCCGGTATAACGGCCATACTCTTTCACAGCATAGTTGACTTCAACCTCCATATCCCTTCCAATGCCCTTCTCTTTACAGTTTTGCTAGCTATCGTAGCTGCACCGCTACCCAAGCACGACCATGGTACGAGCTATCACCCTTGAGCCTTACCCTCGATCGCTGATTTTATTGCCCGTGTTACGGTAAGGACCCAAATATGTGATAACTGGGAGTCAACACGGACCGGCGAGGCAGCCGTAAGTCGATAAGGTGAAAAGTGCGATATGTTGACAGTTTCCCATGAATAACATACAAAATCTAAGGAGTTTGGTCTTGCCGTAGATGAAAGGCGGGACATGAAAGTCTTCTATCTTCACCCAATAACAGATGAAATCCTGATTGAAAAACTGCATCGTGAGATGGGAGAGGAGATTCTGCACTATGATAGAATTTCTTCTACCCGCAAGAAAGCGCCATATGAAACTAAAAGTGAATTGGATCTGAAATATCTTGAACATGCTAAGGGAATTATCAATGAGGTAGGCGATTTTATTAGGGGTTTTTTGCCCAGGTTTTTTTCTCCCCAAAGGGCAGAGTTTGATTATGTACGAAGACATAATGTTGAATTCTTGAGCAGACATGAACTCTTAGTAAAGGTCAGAGTAAAAACACGAAAAGAAGAGAAAGAACTTCCCCTGAGCTTCGATCTGCCTTCATTTGTTTACATTCCTAGAATGCTTTATAGAATCAAGGAACGATATGTGTATCTCCACAATCATTTGAAATCCAGCATTTCATTTGTAATTGGCGATCGAGAGAGTCCCAAGACAGATGATTATCTCGTAGATGATGCAATGGAAGAACTGTGGCACGTTGCGATTCATCCTTATCTTGTAAAAAAATTGAATAGAAATCTCAGAAGTAAGGAAACAGAGCCAAACGATAACATCTCCAAGATCTTGATGGAAGGGGAGTATCTCGCCAAGGCCTTTACATTCGCTTCACTCGATGAGTTCAAGGAAAAGAATAAATACGATATTCCTCGCAGGGAAGCTAGGGATAAGGAAGAGATTTTGGTTGATAAAGTCAGAAGTATCGGGATTAAGGAAGCCCTGAAAGAGATCAGCATGACGGAATTTTATGCTAAGGGATACCCTGAGAACAATGGAGCAGCTGGGTGAGAGGATTGGAAGGGGGTGAAAATTGAGAGAAGTTTCGGAGTCTGGATTTGTTGGCTTCTTCTATGAGGCCATCCTCCGCGCGTATTAATTAGCGTTTCAAGTCTTCAATAATGACGATCCGGTCCAGGCCGTATGATCATTCTGACAGAAGCAGTTCCGCTGCCACACCTAGCAACACACGCACCGCATGGAGCAAATCATCGACGGCAATGGATTCGTTGAACGTATGGGCTTGGTTTATCTCCCCTGGACCGAAGGTTACCGCGGGAATGCCAGCATCATTGATCAGGTTTCGCACGTCGGTGGAGTAAGGGGTCCCCCAGATCTCGGCCTTTTTACCAGTTACTTCCTCCACCTCGCGACACAGCAAGCTCACTTGAGGAAGACTCGGGTCGATTTCTGCTGACTCATACAGCCTTGTTCGGTGTATGTTGAATGAAAAATCCGGGTCAGATATGGCCAGCTCCTCCAGGATTTTCTCTATTTCATCCTGCACGCCTTGCGCGGTTTCTTCGGGATTCATGCGGCGGTCCAAGGTAACAGACAGGGACTCGGGCACCACGTTTTCCTTGGTTCCCGCGCTGAGCATGGCCATGGTGCATTTGGCAGGACCGCATTTGGGGTGGACACGCCCTCGAATCTCCTGATCATATTCCCGGAGCTTCTCCCCAAAGGCCAGGAACTTGTCGATGGGATTGATCCCTAGCTCGGCTAGGGAACAGTGTACTGGATGGCCCATAAGGGTCACTACAAAAAAGGCCAGACCTTTTTCAGCCACTGCCACCCTTAAGTCCGTTGGCTCCAGAACCACACCGAATCCATCCGTGTAGCCTGAAGCCTCCAAAATGGTCTTCGTCCCGGGCTCGCCTGTCTCCTCACCCATGGCAAAAGTCAGCACCAGATCTCCCGCCAATTGAAAACCGGACAGCTGGATCACTCGGGCAACCTCCAGGGCAACGCCCAGTCCGCCCTTCATGTCACAACTGCCGCGGCCATAGATACGACCGCCCCTGAGCCCACCAGAAAAAGGATCACCCGTCCATTTAGATGGATCTCCAGCTGGGACCACATCCATGTGGCCATTAAGTATAACAGGTGGGCGTTTACCAGAACCTGGCAATACGGCAAGGACCTGAGGCCGCCGGGGATCGGGTTCATCTATACGTCTTGTTTCAAATCCCCAGTCCATGAGTAGTTTCAACAGGTATTCAGCCACGGGTTTTTCGTTCCCTGGCGGATTCACCGACGGTATCCTAACCAGACCTTGAACCAGGTCGATCAGGCGCGACGCATCAATTAAAGACATTAATCTATCTTTCATGACATACTCCTGGGCTCAATCTTCGGCATATATTATACCCTCCCTGAGGGGTGGTGAGGGTGAAAGACGCTGATAGAGGTTTATTGTGAGAAGTTGGGTCATGACTACTTATTGTGATGGCAAATCTATCAGAATGATATTGATGAGGTCAAGGTCTGGCCCTTTATAGTCCAGGGGAGAGCAAAAGGGCCAGATATGATCTTGAGCTGATCTTAGATCTAGCCGTGAACTGTGACACCAAGGATAAAGATCCATACTATGTTCCAATCGCAATTGATCATCCTTATCCCGGCCCTCAGTTAGCGCGCCAGCGTATTCTTCCTTGAGATTGCCGGTTAATGTCCGCGGAATCATCCGAACAGTAGGAAAGCAGGGTCCAAAGCGCGAGGGTGTAATGAAGGGATCAAAGTGGCCATACTGAGGTCCGAGGTGTGTGTGGGATGCGGAAGTTTCCGTTGTAAGTTTCGTAGTTTTTATGCAAAATGCCTCGGGTAATAGTCGTTAAACCCCGAATAAGTCGATTTTCAATCCGAATTTAGGTGCGGCGCTGTTGCCGTGGGAAAGATATGAACGCAAAAAAACTTCTGGGCACAACCTTTGAGTGTGAATGCGGGAGAACACATACGGTCCCCATCCGGGACGTCATTTACTCCGAGGACAGCATTACCAGGATCCCTGAGCTGCTTCAGCGGTATACCTCTGGCAGGACCATAACTGTGATTGCAGACAAACGCACTTACCAGGTGGCAGGAAAGGCGGTTGAACGGAAACTGGATGCCGGTGCATGGAAGGTGCACCGGTACGTGATCCCCGATCCACCCCAAAGGGATCCCGTTTGTGACGAGGTTACCAGAGAAAAAATCGAGCAGGCCCTCGTAAAACCCTGCGATCTGCTAATTGCCGTAGGGAGCGGTGTGGTGAATGACCTCTGCAAATGGATCTCGACTGAAACAGGGGTTCCCTACATTGCCGTGGCCACTGCTGCTTCCATGAACGGTTACGCATCCCAAAACATCGCACCCACAATCAAAGGGGTAAAGCGCGTGATCAAGGGAACCGTGCCGCTCTCTATCATAGCGCCCCCTTCCATAATAGAGAATGCGCCCTTTGAGCTGACAACCGCTGGTCTCGGCGACGTTGTGGCAAAACCCGTCAGCATAACCGACTGGAGAATCAATCAGCTCCTCTTCAACGAATACTACTGCCCGCTGTGCGCGGAGCTTATCCGGGAGGTGGAACCTGCCTACATGGAGCATCCGGAAAACATCAGACGAAAAGACCCGTCAACCATTGAGGCATTGTTCTCTGCCCTCATATACTCCGGCATATCAATGACTATTGCGGGCACGTCTTTCCCGGCGTCTGGAGGAGAGCATCTGATTTCTCATGTCCTCGATATGATATCCAGCCTGGAGAACGTCCCTCATGACTACCATGGCAGACAAGTGGGGCTAGGTGCGATCTTCGCCAGCGCCCTCTACGAACGGTTGGCCCAACTTGAATCACCTCGATTTCATGAGGGTTTCGAGGAGACCGATGCGAGCTTCTGGAAGGCACTAACACCCTTTGTGGAAAGGGAACACGCCCGAAAAAGACTGAGGGTTGAACACGCGGTGTCGCGTCTCGGGGAACCGGGAGTGTGGGATGAGATACGCGATATAATAGCCACTGAAACGATGAGGCCGGAGAGGATCAAACACTGCCTCAGGGAAGCCGGCGCGGCGCACCGTATCGAAGATATCGGATGCACACGGGAGCGGTTTGTCGACGCCGTGCGCCACTGCCACCAGATTCGTGAACGTTACACAGTGATTGATCTCGCGCGTGCCGCCGGGGTTATCCCGGCCGAAATCAATAACATCATCGACGAATACCTGACGGAATAATTCCATCATCGCAATATTATGGTCGGCTCGGGTTTATTTCGGTACGGTGACTGATTTAGAAGCTACTCCCCGGATCGATATTCTTGATGCCATATGGCACAAACATAAGCGGGACTCGAAGCCGGCTTCAAATGATGAGGTGTCGAAATGAATTACTACTGACAGCATTAAATACTTTACAATGTCGGGAAGGGGCATGAGATCTTTGCTGCTGTGACTGGTGGCCCGCGACGAGCTCGGCCGAGTCGGAGGCCGCTGTGCTTTTCACGACTTATCAATGGGGGAAGCCGCAGCCCCCGAGTTGTCGGGGGAATGCGGAGGGGGCAAGCCTGCCCGCCATCGCGAGCCGCTCAGGCGAGGCGGG
>Ga0209636_10004113_pt1 | contig 14857 bp, 15 predicted proteins | sample DeeMarSWOR152_54_FD_187464 | JGI IMG/M metagenome (GOLD analysis project Ga0209636, IMG submission 187464) | Marine sediment microbial communities from White Oak River estuary, North Carolina - WOR-1-52-54 (SPAdes) (version 2) | ecosystem: Environmental > Aquatic > Marine > Intertidal zone >...
TCATAGGGTTGGTAGTCGGTCTAGCTGCTGGTTATGTTGGTCGTATCGTGGATGAGATTCTTATGAGATCTACAGACATACTGCTTGTTTTGCCAACATTGCCGCTACTGCTGGTACTAATAGCAGTCTTAGGACCCGCGTTAATCAACCTTATAATCCTAATAGGCTTCTTGGGATGGATGGGCTTCGCGAGAGTAGTAAGGTCACAAGTTCTCAGCCTTAAAGAGAGACCGTTTGTCGAGGCTTCTAAAGCCGTTGGAGCAGGAAAATTCCATATAATAATAAGGCACATTCTTCCAAACGTGATGTCCCTAGTCTATGTTTCCTTAGCTCTTTCAGTTCCCAGCGCTATTCTATCGGAGGCTGCCTTAAGCTTCTTGGGCTTATTCGACCCAACTGTTGTTTCATGGGGAAGAATGCTTCATGATGCACAAGCCATTGAAGGTGGCTTAGATAAATGGTGGTGGTGGCTGCCACCTGGTCTAGCTATAGCAGTAGTATCGGTGTCATTCATTTTGCTCGGATACGCTATTGATGAAATACTCAATCCCAAACTTAGGAAAAGACGTTAACGTATCCCGAACTTCTCACCTATCAAGCCGCCAACAAAACCTCCCAGAAAGGAAAGAATTATCGTTATCGGAAATAAGCTTCTGAACACCATTACAACGACACCGCCATAAAAAGCTTCCAGAGGGGCAAAGCGACCAACCTTACCTAAAGTTGCAGGCAGAGTCAAACAAAATAACATTATAAAGACGGAAAGCAAGCTTGACATAAGTAGACCATACACAATTTTCTCAACATCGACCAACACCAAGCCAGCTAACACAGCTACAACAAAGATAAAAAGGTAACCCAGCCACGCCAAACTCGCCTCTTGATACAGACTCTGCAGAATGATTGAGGCCACAGTTACACCCCAACCTGCGGCAACTAGAACATCCTTTAGCTTCTCCCTCAACAAACCACCGAATTTTTTAACTACTCCAATCTTTATAAGCTTAGTTGAAATTATGCCAAAAGAGTAAACAAACATGTTCAAAAGCAAGTGGAACATAGTTGCAACAATATTTTCCGCAGTAACAGTAGTGTCCGCCCTCCTTCTAATACAACCCACACTCAACTACGCAGAGTTCTTCACAGCCCTTGAAAGACTCGACCTGAAAGTACCATCCTTCAACTTCACGATTAAACAAGACCGAATCTACATCAATGCAACTTTCACTCTCAAAAACAATTCAAGCTACGTCGGCATCAAACTCAAGAATCTAGTGTGGAAAATCGGATTCTTCGAAACCAACGAATCATACGTCGAGTTAGTATCAGGAACATTCTGGTGGTATCCAGAAGCACCTCTCGACCCCGGTTCCAAAATCACAAGAAAACTGCCACCAGACTACAGTCTACAAGAAAGTGTACCCAACGCAAAATCGCTCATAAATCTCTACCAGAACCAAGAGACAATTAGATGGGTTATGTCTGGTTCTGTTCTACTCGATACATTTCTAGGTGCCCTACGTGTAGAAAATTTGGGACCAATAACAATTCACGGTGCCGCATAGAAAATCAGTGAGCACTCTAAATCCTTGCCCGCGAATTTCTCAAGGTTCAAATATCTTGATTGGAATAGAATGTACCGTGAGTGTTCGAAACGTGCTGAAGAAGAGGGTCTTGTGGGTTATCTTGACGGTCTTCTTGGTCCAAACAGTTACAATAGACCTTCAATATTCGTTAGTAGATAATTCATTAGTAGATAACTCCTCAAAACCTCTTGTCTTGGTAATGGTTCACTCATCTATTTACGCAACAGTAGAATCATCACTAAACCAGTATGTAGCAGACGTCGAGAATGAAGGGTTCTCTGTGGATATAATCGAAACCAGCCAAATACAAAATGAAACGCCACAGGGAATCCGATCATATCTACAGAGTGCTATGAATAGCAATCTGGTTGGCGCCTTATTCGTCGGAGATATTCCCGAAGTATGGTATGAAATTGGTGATGAAAAAATTCTCACAGACATGTACTACAAGGACTTGAACGGCTTGTGGCTAGATTCAGATGATGACGGAGTCTACGATGAGCATAGCGGTGATATCTCACCCGAAATATGGCTTGGCAGACTCAAGACTTCCACAATTGCTGGAGACGAGGCTTCATTGATACGTAATTATTTTACCAAGAATCACAAATACAGAAACGGCTTGCTCGTATTACCGTGGTGGCGTAGCCTTGCGTATATCGATGATGATGGACTTAACTGGACAGAGGAAGCTGAACTCTCGTTAAGCCAGATATACACCGAGGTTACACTCGTAGCAGATCCGGCGACAACCAACGCAGGAGATTACCAAAGCAGACTCAAAGATCCTTTTGGCTACGAATGGGTGTATCTGATGTGTCACGGATCATATGATTTTCATTCTTTCAAGGTTCCTGAGGAGCAAGATCCATCTTTGTGGGAGGGAACAGTTTTTTCCTGGGAATATCAGTCAATTGATCCTCGCGCCTTCTTCTATCTGTTTTTTGTATGTTCGGCTGCAAAATACGCAGAGCCTGGATATCTAGCTGGTTCAGCCATCTCCACAGATACGTATGGCCTCGTCTCAATTGGCTCTACCGACAAAGCATTCTCCATCTCCCCTCTAAGATTTTTCACTTCTTTGTCCAAAGGAAAGACAATAGGCGACGCTTTCCAAGAATGGTTAGCAGAGCAGAGTGAAGAAAACAGTGAACCTCAAGAAGGGGATCGCTACCAAACCCTTTTTTACGGTTTAACCATAGTAGGCGATCCTACCCTCAGGCTTTATCGTAACCAAAACGTGCTCCTCCACGACATATCAATAACAAACGTGACTACCAAATTGGGAAGCACAAAGGATGAATTGACCCTCTCAGTCACAGCAACGATTGAAAACAAAGGCAACTTCCCCGAAAACTTCAACTTCGCTATCTCTGCAGGCCCGTATACCTTAAAAAGGGTTCACCTCTCTTTGCCAGCTGAAACTAGCACAACAGTAACGGCCACTGTTCCACAATCACATAAAATCGTCCTTGTCGACACCTCCAAAACTACAATAAAAGCAACGGCAAGCACACTGCCGGAAGAATTCAACGCAGGTGACAACGAGAAATATGTACAAGTCAAAGGGGTGCATATTTTTTCTCCAACAAAAAATTTATCACCTTATCCAATCATACTCGTGCTTTTTATGATCATATTAGGCTTCTACGGTTTCACCAGAATTATGGGTTCAGAGAGACCGCCACTGGTGGAGCGTTGGACAAAAGTGAAAAGCCATTTCACAAAGAAAGTCTCTAGTCTAAAACACAAAATGCGCAAAATCTGAACCAAAAACAAAATGGAGCCTCTTGCAAGAAATAGATGAAGAAGGCGCGCACAGGTGCAACGCCGTCAGATCCGAACGAGTCTGCTGGAAGTAAACGCGTGCGCATTGATGTGTAAAAATCTCTTTAATTGGAGGCTGTCTGCGACAATATGGTTACAGGTTCTCAATGGTTGTGCCAGTAAGCAGGTTTTGGAGAACTTTCGTGAATTCAAGGAGCCTATCTACGTGGATAAATTCGCCTTTGACATGCCCTGTATGTCCGGGTCCCACTATGACGGTCTTTATTCCAGCGTTGTGGTAGAGATAAACGGAGTCAGTTCTCCCTAATTCTATTCTAATGGGAGGTTTGTAGCCAAGAGTATTTGAGATTGCCTCTTCAACTAGAGAGACGATTTCTTCATCTCTGTTAATCTCATAAGGTAATTGAACTGGTCGACGGAAATTGCAGTCTATCTTGGCTTTCTCTACTTTCTTTAGAGCTGAACTTATTGTTTCTTCGATTTGTTGGTGATCTTCGCCCGGAAAAAGCCTTCGCTCACATGTTATTCTGCATTCTCCGGGAACAATGTTTATTGCCCTTCCACCTTCAATGGTTGCGACATTTATGGGCATCTCTGATTCAAAACTGTTTGTCCTATATTTTCCCGATGGAATCCGTCCAAGAGCGGTTATTACCTGTGTCATGTCGTATATGGCGTTTTTTCCCTCTTTCGGAGTTGAAGAATGAGCCTCTTTCCCAACAGTTCTTACAGTGAAAGCCAATCTACCAGTGCATCCCGTACTCAGTGTCAGTTTGTCACCAACCACGGTGGGCTCAACATTTATGCCATAATCCGCAGTGAAACCTGGATTTCTTGAAAGAAAATATGGCATCCCCAATCGCCTAACTCCACGATATATGATCGCGTTGTCTTCATAATTTACAAACTGCACAATTAGCCTAGTGAACCTACAATCATCCAATTGCGAAAGTGCGGAAATTGTAGCAGCTATTCCTCCTTTAGCATCTGAAGAACCAAGCCCAATCAATCTGTCGCCCTTCATCGTCGGCTTAAGCGCCTCTTTCCACTCCTTTGCCGGAGGAACCGTATCGAAATGCGTATTAATCAGGAAGGTTTTTTCTCCACCAAACTCTTTTTCCGCTGTAACATTGAAAAGTTCATCGACCTCAACGCTGAAGCCCAACTCTTCTAGTTGACTAGATAGATAAGATGAACAATCCTTCATTCCATCAGCAACTTTGTCAGGTGTAACTTGATAGGTAGGAAACTTGATAAGCCGTTCAAGGGTTCTTACGGCATTAATTTTATTTTTCACACTTTTCCACCAAATGAAAGCAAGCTTAAGATTAGTCGTATATGGCTAACTAGCCACAAGGACATATGCGTTGATATACCAATTTCAAGTAAATCAGCGTTGCCACAGCGATGTGCACCCACCTGTTTTCTTGAAGATTCTAATGTTGGAGAGACCGACGTTTCTAGGTTCACTCTTGCGGGAACTAAGATAATTCTTTATGAAATCTTCAATTGTTTGAGTTGGCCAACTGCGCTATGGCTTCTTCTATGTAAATCCAAAAATCTTTCTCCAATTTTTCTTCTGCCTCTTGGGATTTCAAGCCGCGTCGAATAAAGCTTCCGCCTCCAAACATGGAGGTGATGAAGCCAAATTTTACAACGGAACGTGAACGCTCACTGGTTGAAAATTCAATTGAAAAGTCATTTGAGTCTCCGAGAATCCTTACGATTACGGGTCCAAGCATGCCGACTCTCTGTTGTGTCTTCGCTGAAACTTTATATTCTGACGCTGACCGTTCTTTTGTGATTTTGAGACCTTTGGCCTCAAAGAAGTTCTCGATGCGTTCACCTAAGAGTGCCAGATCAAGGTTTTTTCCAACCCAACGTCTCTGCATTCTTGAAGCTCCTAGGCTTAAGGTTTTGTTGTCAATCTCTCCTTTAAACTTTCTTTCACGGAGGAACAGGGTGTAAACAGAAGGAAATTTGACGAAAATAGCACGGTGAACACTTTTGAAGCTAATTTCGCAGAAACGCGAAGGTTTATATCTGCAATCATCTTTCAAAACTTAAGGATTTCACGCTTTCGTGAAATAGAACAAAAACCCGATAATTTGGTTTAGGGATGCCTCGAAACATGGCTATGCTGGATGTCCAAGATTTAACAACCCACTATCTCACGATGAGGGGGCCGGTGAGAGCCGTAGACGATGTTAGCTTCCAAGTTGACAAAGGAGAGATGATGGGTTTAGCTGGAGAATCTGGATGTGGAAAAACCACTGTTGCGTTATCTCTTCTGAAAATCCTTCCTTCAGGAGGAAAAATCATGGGGGGAAAAATACTTTTCAAGGGTGACGACCTCGTCGACCTTAAGGAAAAGCAGATGCGGGAGATAAGGTGGAAGGGAATATCAATGGTGTTTCAAGGAGCTATGAACGCTCTCAATCCCGTTTACAAAGTTGGAGACCAGATCGTTGAAGCTATTTCTATCCACGAGCCCAAAGTGAAAAAGAAGGAAGCGAGGAAGAGAGTTGGAAAACTCTTAGAAACTGTGGGTATGGAACCTTCTAGAGCCGACAATTATCCCCACGAATTCAGCGGCGGCATGAGACAACGTGCATTGATAGCCATGGCCTTAGCGTGCAACCCAGACCTCTTGATTGCAGATGAACCTGGGACAGCTCTGGATGTCATTGTACAAGCGCAGGTGTTAAGGCTTATGAGAGAATTGAAGAAGAGGCTGAACTTGGCGATGATAATGATATCTCACGATTTATCGATTATATCCGAGACCTGTGACAAAATCGCCATTATGTACGCGGGAAAAATCGTTGAGCGGGGAGACATCTCAGCCATATACAAAGAGCCGTTACACCCTTATACGCAAGGCTTGATCGGCGCTTTTCCGAGCATCACAGCAGCAAAAAGACGCATGATCTCTATTCCAGGCATTCCCCCTGACCTCTTGAATCCGCCTCCGGCGTGCAGATTCCATCCCAGATGCCCATATGTTATGGATATCTGCAAGAAAGAGGAACCAGAATTATTGAAGGCGGGAAAACGTTACGTCGCGTGTCACCTAGTCAAAAAAGCATGAGATGAAAATGCCATGGTAAACGGGAAAACGCTGTTGAAAGTTACAGATCTGCGAAAATGGTTTCCTGTGAGGAAAGGCTTCTTCGAAACCCTCTTTTCAAGGAAGCAGATGTTTGTGCGGGCGGTTGACGGAATCAGTTTTGGAATAAAGAGGGGAGAGATTTTTGGGTTGGCTGGGGAGAGTGGCAGCGGGAAAACAACCACGGGAAGAGTGTTGCTGAGGCTGATTGAGCCAACCGGTGGAAAAATAATCTTCGGCGGTGAAGATGTGACGGCTCTCCCGGAAAAGGGGTTGAAGCCGTTGCGTCGTAGGATGCAGATGATGTTCCAAGATCCGTACGAGTCTTTGAACCCGAGAATGACGGTTGGTACCATCGTGGCGGAGCCTCTGAGGGTTCAGAGGACGTTGAGCGGCGAGGATGAAATAGAGGAGAGAGTGAAAGAGGCGATAGGTGAGGTTGAGTTGTTGCCTCCGGAAGAGTTCCTTTACAGGTTCCCTCACGAATTAAGTGGCGGGCAGCGGCAGAGGGTTTCCATAGCCAGAGCCTTCGTTCTTCGCCCTGAATTCTTGGTTGCTGATGAACCTGTTTCCATGCTGGATGTCTCGATAAGAGCCGGAATCTTGAGTATGATGCTTGACTTAGTGGAGAAATTCAACGTTTCCTTCCTCTATATCACCCATGACTTGGCGTTAGCCCGACACATGTGCGACAGAATTGCCATCATGTACCTAGGCAAAATAATGGAGATGGCTTCAACAGAGAAGATAGTCTACGAACCTTTACACCCCTACACAAAGGCTCTGATCGCTGCTGTGCCGGTGCCCGATCCAACATCAAAGCGGAGCGAAGCGGTCATCCCAGGGGAGATCCCGAGCCCAGTTAATCCGCCGCCGGGATGCAGATTCCACACAAGGTGCCCAGTCAAGATCGGGAAAATATGCAGCACAAAGGAACCACCATTGATTGACATGGGAGACGGACACTACGTAGCATGCCACAAATACTCGTAGCACCAGCTTTTTCGCGCGTGCCCGGAATTCATGGTTATCACTGGAGTATCGCCGGTTCGCCGGGTTCTGTGCGGCAGAGCAGCCCGTCGATACTCGATCGTTTTTTTCTTGAAATCCCAGACTGCGTGAAAGAGAAGCGGGCGTGAATGTGGGTGGTTGTCGCCACTTTAACGTATTAGTGGCATGGAAAGGCTATCTTTTTCTCAGAATCGTCAACGAGGGCGCACGTGTTAGGAGCTTTTCTTTCGGTCTGCGATTTGGTTTAGAAGGCGTTGCAGGCATACTTCGCATACGAAAAAGTTGAAGCCTCCACCGCCGTAGTCGTCTATGATTTTGATGCCCCATCGCGCTTCACGCAAAGAGCACGACAGACAGTCTTTGTCCTTTTTGATTACGCACAAGTCGGTCGCTTTGCTTTTTCTTGCCATTTCAATACTTTTTCTCCTTTAGATGTGTGTGCTTAGCCTATTCTCTTTTTGCGAGAGTGAGAGTGTCGTCGACCAATTGCTGCAGTTCTATCTTTTCTATCTCGTGGAGTGCGCGGGTCCACATTTGATGTAAGAGAATCAGCACCGCGCCCAGAAACGAAATAATGCTTAGGAATAGAAGCATGTTTTCTCGTCAAAAACCTACGCGCCGGTTGATATAGAAATTGCTTCGACGTCAACCATGTATCGCGAAACAGAATATGGCCAAAACTGAGAGACAACAAGGAACAGAAAGCTTGTAGGGACATAAAGTCTATGGGACATGTTAGTGTGCGTGAGAGAGATCGAAAGGTGTTCAAGGGGCTTTTGGTTCGTGTTTCTCTGCGTGTGCGTGTCTGTGAGTTTCAGGTTTTCGTCAAGCTTTCTTTTAGATCTATGAGGATGGAGGAGGTGAAGAGGGCTATGTAGATGAGGTGGGGTATTATGAGTGCTGGGGAGACGTATAGGGGGAAGCTTAGGAGGGTGGGTAGGAGAACTGTTAGGACTGGTATGGTTAGGATCATGTTTGATGGGTGCTGTTGGAACAGTAGCCACGCGTCTTTTGTTTTGAACAGTATTGCGGTGGAGGTGAGGAAGAGAGCCCATTCCATAAGAATGTTGGTTAGGCTTGTTATTTCCATGCCTAAGCCGTACCAGTTGGTGGTTATTGGCCATAGTATTTGCGTGGTGCCTGTCAAGAAGTCTCCGATGAGACTGTGCTGGATCAGAGCCAAAAAATAGGGTATAGCCCTTTTCTTGAAGAGTATGAATATGGGAAGGAAGAGTAGACAGAAGACGATCACGGAGTGCATTGGTCCTCGATGTTCTAGGCCGGGTATCAGCAGGTCTATGTCAGGGAGTACGGAGGCGAGGAACAACAATGGAATGTTTATTTCTACGTCTAGGATTTTGGATGCTGTTTTTCCGGACAAGTATCCTAGAGCTAGGTGTCCGACAGCGTACATGGTTTGTTCCTTCAGCTATCTGCGTTCGTTGTTTGTGTTGGCAAGTTCAATCTTGCCCGTGTTATTTAATGCTTCGTAGTTGTGTTATGTACGTGGAATTCATTAAGTCTATATGAGAGTAGCAAATTGAGTATACTAGGAGAAATCGATGCTATCTTTCGAGTTGTCTGCCATCGATCTCATTCTAGCCATTGCAGTCATCATTCTGTTAGTACTTTACATTACGAAATCGTCGGCGAAATCTCCCACCGAAGAAAAACTTCTGGTTGCAAGGAAAAATGTTTCAGAAAAACCGGAGACAGAAGCCATAACACCAGAAGAGGAAAAAGAAAGACTGATGTCAACGCAACCTGAACCGCAAACTGGTTCTGCGGAGTGTCCTTATAGCTTTGGTTATCTGAGGAAGCTTGACAAGAAGGCTTCTATTCCGGAAGGATGTTTGGGCTGCTCTAGGATAATTGAATGTTATAGTGCGAACGAATAGAATTTTGTTGTTTTTCTAGGTGTTTTATCTTTGGAGTCTGTGTTATCTTAGATGTGTATATTCTTACTGGTGTACCTTCTTGTCTTTGTCCAAGATTCTTACCGAAAATGAAATAAATGAAGATGTCGCAATACGGTAAAGTGTGTGAGAGATGAGGAGTTCTCTCTCCAGAATTCTTGAACGCTTTCCCGCGAGGCTAAGTAAGGCACTGAATCGTATTTCTTTGTTTTTGTCGTTCGTTGGAGAAAGGAGGCGGAAGGTTGTTGTCATGTTGGTTGTGCTAGTAACCGTTGCTTCTTGTTTGTTTTTGTTTAACTCGATTTTGGGGCAGTTGGTTTTCAGGAGTAGTTTCAGTAGCCGCGGAACGATGAAGGCGTTTGGAGTCGGGGTTTACTGGGACACCAACTGTAGTGTTCCGGTTTCTTCTATTGACTGGGGGTTGGTTGATCCCGGGCTGGCTAGTAATCTCACGTTTTATATAAGGAATGAGGGGAACTACGCCGTGACTCTTTTTCTAGGCGCGGAGAATTGGAACCCAGAGAATGCTTCTGATCATTTTGCTCTGAAATGGGATTACGTTGGTCAGATAATTGTTCCCGATGAAACTGTCCGTGTGACGTTGAGTTTGCTGGCATCCGCGGATATAGAGGACATAACGGACTTCAGCTTTGACGTGATCATAAGCGGCACTGGTTGAGTCTGGTTTTCTTCGAATGTGTGAACAGTTGTATGTTTGTAGAACATTAAGACGATAAGGTTTATTAAGTCTTAATACATACTATAAATATCGTGTGTTACCATGAAAAGCAAAGAATTCGTAGTTGCAGGCGCTACGCTTACACTCGTTACATATGTACTGGCTCTGTCTCTGGTAGGTCAAGTTTTGTCCGCAGTTCAGACGAGCAGAACGGTTTCCAACGCCGGAGCGGTGAAGGCCATCGGAGTTGGCGTTTTTTGGAACAACGAATGCACCGACCCGTTGTCTTCTATTGATTGGGGGATTCTTGAGCCGGGGTCTAGCAAGAACGTTACGTGTTATATCCGAAACGAGGGAAATTTTGTTTCGACGTTGTCTATGTATGCGTCGAATTGGAGCCCGTCAAACGCGTCGGACTACTTGACTCTCAGCTGGGACTACGGTGGGCAGTCCATCAACCCCGATGATGTTGTCCAGGTTACGTTCACGTTGTCGGTAGACGCAAGCATCGACGGAATAACAAGCTTCAGCTTCGACATCACTATAGTTGGAAGCGGCTAGCACGTATTTACCATTGGGTATCGTCGGTCGTCGGTTCTCTTTTTTTTGGCGACGGTATGACCGGCGATACTTTGTGCGCGAGATGTGAAATGGTTAGAGTTGTCGAATGATGACGCCTTCGAGGATATTGAGGTATTTTGTTAGGGTTTTTCGAGGATTTGTCTTAGCAATCGAAAAGTCGCGTTGTGACATTTTAGAAGGGTTTGGTTGTTGATTGTTGGCGGTTCAGGATTTTCTCTTGATATCTCAACAGTGGTTTGATGATCGGAGCGAGTAGCTTGATTTTTTGAACAACTTCGGTGACTGTTTCAAGCTCGGAGTTGTTCACAACTCCGGTTATCGGCGTTAATGTTACATAAATTGTAAAGTATAGCAGTCCGCCAACTATGACGTTGACGAGTCCAGGCAATATGGACGTTTGAAGTAGCAGTAGTGACGGAACTGTTGACGCTATTCCTATGAGGTAGATTTTGATGAGTGATTTGGTGTCGAATTCGATTTTGAAGTTTCTTTTTGCGACGTACATTCCGTAGCATGTGCTTGCGGCGTGGGCGGATATGAGGGCTGCTATTACACCTGGCACTCCGTAGGCCTCAGCCAGGATTGGAGACAGCGTGAGTATGACCGTTAAGGTGATAAGGCTTGTTTTGAGGGTTATTCGTGTTTTTCCTAGGCCGTTGAAGAGGCTCGTTAGGCTGAGGTAGCCCGGTCCAACTAGGAAGTAGATAAGAGAGTTGATTGACAGAAAGAGAGCTGCAGTTTGATATGTTGAGCCATATATTATTTGAACCATTTGTTTTGAGAAGACTATGAGTAGTGTCGCCATGGGAATTATGAGTAATGCAGTGTATTTGTTGGCAAACTTGAAGAACATGGTTGTTTTGTTCTTCGTCGTGGAGTTTAGTTTTGAGAAAGCTGGAAAAAGGGCGGTTGTGATTGGTAGAGAAACCACAGTTATCAATGATACGAAGTTGCCGGCAGCTCGCAGATTTCCTATATCAACATTCGTCGTGAAAATGGCCAGTATGAAGTTTTGGTACGGAAAAACAAAGCCCACTAAGATTCCAGAAACATAGAGTGGGATTCCATAACTCATAAAAGTCTTAAAGGTATGAGCAAAACCGACATCATCGCTGGTTCTAGCAGATTTGGGCAAAATGAGTAGAAGTATGCTTAGAGCAACGACGGCTCCGATTATGTGGCCTGCCACGTGGCCCAACACTGCTCCCGCGACGTTGAAGCCGAGGATGACAAGACTGATAGAGATTATGGCTTTGGAGATCGATTGGATGTTTGTTGTGAGAGCGATGTATTGTGTCTTGTCCAAGCCCAGGTAGGCGGCGGCTGCAACTGAGGATGCCATGTAAAAAATTATTGTTATAGATGCTACTCTGATGTAGAACCCTAGATCTGGTCTGTTGAGGAGCGTTGCTGCGAGAAAGTCTGCTAGGGCGAAGTTTAGGAGGAAGAATACGAGTCCTGCTGAAGTTTTCATCAAGAGGGCATGTTTGATTATCTTTGCTGCTTGACTAGTTTTGCCTTCCGCTCGAAGACTCGCAGAGTATTTAACAACCGCCGAGGTAATGCCGAAGTCTGCAAAAATGAACAGCATCTCAGGTATAACAAGTGAAAGTGAATATTGGCCGTAAAGTTCTGGGCCGAGAAATCTTCCAACCAGTATGGCTGTGAGTGCCAGGATAGCTGTTGAGATGAAACTCCCAGATATTAGGAAGAAGCCGCCTCTGGCTGAATCTTCTGCAACTTTCATCAGGTCGGTTGTCATTCGGTTTCTTTCCTGAGTTTGTTTCGGTATTCTCTCACGACTGAAGCTGTGGCGAAGATTGCTGTCAGTGAGAGGAGGCTGAGAACGATTGGCGTTAGACGTATTCCCCATGGCGTGTAGTTGAGGAGTAGGCCGACGATTGAGACGAGGGCCAAGCTCATGCCGAGGCTTAGTGCGGTGCGTTCTATTGGGTCGAGTGGCTTTGCGGGTTTTCCACTTTTGTTTTGCGCGGGAAATAGTGCTCTTATGAAGCTGTAGCCGGGTAGCCAGAGGACGAATAACGCGCCGAGAACATATCTTATGTAGACCAGTGGGTAGGCTTCTTCTGGAACGGTGAATACGGTTAGGGTTGTTGCTAGTGTTAGAATTAGGGTTGTCCAGTACCAGTAGGCTTCTTTCGTTTTTAGGTAGGTGCCCAGTTTTTGTGGGGGCTGTGTGGGCAGCTCTTTGAACGTTATTTTTCCTTGGCTCTGAAGTCGAAGGACATGTTTAATGATTTCCTTCTCGGGGATAGAGGTTTTCTCTTTCGCTAGATCAGCAAGTTGCTGTACGGTTCTCGGCTTTTTGTCTCGTATAAGTTGGATTATGGTCTTGGTTAGCGTCTCTTCTGGGGAGTTTTGGCTCACGTTGTTTGTCCTCAAAAATCATTAAAGGGTATAGTTGGGCATATAAATGCTCGATAGTAAGAAAAAGAGACAAACAAAGGTGTACGAGCTCTTGGCGTTATCTATCCTACTTGAACTTGCTCCTTTCTGCTTCTTAGGGCGTAGGTGCGCGCACGTTTAGTATAAAGGATAGGTGCATTACAGAAAGGTGTCTTTTGATCTCACGTGTTGGCACTCAGAGATTACTTCATTTGTGATGACTTTCTGCGCTTGAAAGCATATAGTGCAAAGGCGCTGAATGAAGCCAAGGCTGCAAATACTGGACCGAGTTCCAGTACTACGAAACCAGGATTAGTCGGTGGCACTTTGCGCATGAAATTATCGAAGACTCCGGAACCTACAGTTTTTCCTAGAGCGTAGACCAGCATTCTCGGGTCTGTTGATGGCAAGTTAACTGTGAAATTCTGATGAGTTCCAGTGATGTTGCCGCTTAGGAAAGCACCCATTGCCCAGTATATTGTTTCTGTGGAGGAAATAGGTTCGTCAAGACCGTAGCTGAGATGATCCTTAAGAGCTGCAACTGTGTACCGAGCCCCTTCTGTTGTACCTGAGGGAGGTACATATTCACTATTACTCATGACACCAGTGAAATTTGTCATCTTATTAAATGACGCAGAATCACCGGGCCAGCTTACCACAACATCTCCTGTGAGACCATTCCAACAGTCTTCGGTCATCACAAGCAGAACGTGTGGATGGGTGGTAGGATCTCCTCCTCCTTCGACCCATACTTCGAAATCGGCTGGACTAGGTACCATTACAGGCCAAACATCAGGGCCTATTCTAATTGTACCCGTTGCATTTCCTGCATAGGCAAGCGGAGCTGTTGCTAGAACTACCGTTATGGCCAACAATGATAAGATGTATTTCTTCATTTAGTATCGCCTAACTATATTTGCGGTGTCTTTCTTATATATGTGCAAGTAAATGTCATCTAGAAGTCTTGACGATATTTTCTATAATTGTTTTATAGTTTGTTTTGGTGTAGTGACACTCTAGTTGGCAAAATTTAGTTTGTGCGTGCGTATCTCATCTGGTATTTTGAATGTTGATAATCGTTCTAAGAGTCTTGGCCCGCGCCTTTGTCTTGTAAGCTGTTTTCATGTAGCGATTATTATGCTGATTATTCTCACGGCTACTGTTGCTAGGAAGAGAATTGAGACTACAAATGCGACGCTTCTGAGTCTTTTTTTGGATATGCGGATGTCTGTTTTCCCGTAGAAAGGTGACAACAGCTCTGAAGTGACTAGGAGTATTACAGCGGTGATGGCCAGCCAGAGGCTTATGTCCCAGAAGCTTAGAGGAAAAGACATTATTGTATCCCTCTATTTTGCCTCCTATAGTAGACGATATTCTATAGTAAGGGTTCGACCATCTTCGCTTGTTTGATCTCTTTCGATTACTACAGGCTTGCCAGCGGCTTTTGCGATTGCACACGCTATTGCACTACAGATCGGGCAGCCCAGCGAGCCCCTAACTTCAGGAAGCGTTTCAGCTTCTTTATGCATGTTTTTGTAGATCGAGTTTACTATTTTGGCATAGACCATGTTTTTCTTGGCTTCGATTTCGACGTTTTCGGCAATTTCCAAGTCTTCAACTAGTAGCCTTGGCATATCCATCTCGAGATATTGCAGGTCCACTTTTGTGAAGCTTGTATCAAGAGTTTTTTCGAAGAGTCTTGTCAGGTCTGCGCCTGGTGGCGTGAGTAAGATGCCCTCAGGGTCTTTGAGAAACATTCTTTCTTCTTGTTTTTGAATCT
>Ga0209636_10004114_pt1 | contig 14856 bp, 11 predicted proteins | sample DeeMarSWOR152_54_FD_187464 | JGI IMG/M metagenome (GOLD analysis project Ga0209636, IMG submission 187464) | Marine sediment microbial communities from White Oak River estuary, North Carolina - WOR-1-52-54 (SPAdes) (version 2) | ecosystem: Environmental > Aquatic > Marine > Intertidal zone >...
TATTCAAACCATCACCTGGGGCGAGGATATTTACCGTGCCGTTACCAGGCTGCCAGGCATTTCCTGCAATGACTATTCAGCCAGATTCACGGTACGAGGTGGCGAGTACGATCAAATCCTGGTCATGATGGATGGACTGGAGCTTTACGAGCCGTTTCACTTAAAAGATGTTTACGGTGGCGCAATAAGCATTATCGATGTCGAAGCCATTGAAAGGATCGATTTGCTGACAGGCGGTTTTACTGCCGAATATGGTAATCGCATGAGTGGCGTTTTTAATATCAAATCGACACGACCTGCCGCAGGGAAGCGACGGACTTCGATAGGCATCAGCTTGATGAATGCTCGGCTGATGTCCGAGGGGACTTTTAACGGGGACAGGGGATCCTGGCTCGTTTCAGCCCGTCGTGGCTATCTCGACCTGGTTCTGGATCTCATGAAAGAAAAGAACCAACCAAGCCCAACTTATTATGATATTCTGAGCAAAATTGAGTATAAACTGAATGGCAAGCATACCCTTTCGGCGAACATCCTGCACTCGGGCGACCAGGCGAGCTTTAATGAGGATAATAATGACATCAAAGAATCAAGCTACTACAATAGCTACGGTTGGCTCACCTTGAAGTCCGTTCCCTCTGCCAGGCTGTTTATTCAGACCGTCGCTTCTTATGGCAGGCTGACTCACCATCGAAAAGCCATTGGCTATCTGGGGGACAGCCAGGCTATTGATTTGAATTTAGCGGATAAGCGAGATTTTGATGTCGTTGGTTTGAAACAAGATTGGAATTTTGAGCTGAATGATCGCTGGTTTTTGAAATGGGGATTTGATCTCAAGGGCTACACCGCCAATTACGATTATTCAGGAGGTGGGATAGAATGAGTTATCCATTTTAACCTCATAAATATTTATTTTTCAGTGTTGATATAAGCTGAAATGTCCAAGTTATTTTATCCCACCTCCTAAAGCACCAAACTTAATTCTTACTGGGCTTCGCCAGATAAAGAAATTGTCTGGACAGACAGCAACCAGGTGAACATCAAACCTGCTGGCACAAGATTCGGGGCTTATGTTGCCAATCGGTTTCTCCTGCTCTCACCGTTGACTGCGGAGCTGGGTCTCCGTTACGATTACGCCTCGTACACCAAAGATAAGCTGTTCAGTCCACGAATCAATCTGGTGTATGCGCTGGGCAAGCAGACGTTCCTTCGCAGTGGTTGGGGTTATTTTTACCAGAGTGCGGGCATCCATGAAATCAGGGTGGAAGATGGCGAAGACCAGTTCTATCCCGCAGAATTGGCAGAACACTGGGCAGTTGGTCTGGAACACGTATTTCGCAATGGCATCTTGATGCGACTGGAAGGTTATTACAAGGCGCTGTCCCACCTTCGTCCCGATTACCGCAATTGGGCGAACTCGACTGAATTCTTTCCCGAGCTACTCGATCGCTTCAAATTGAATCTCAACGGCGCCGAATCCAAAGGACTCGAATTCTATGCCAGGTATGATCGTGGCGGCAAAATTACCTGGTGGGCGAGCTATGCCCTGGCGTCGGTCAGGGATAACACCCGAAGCCTGGTTTACCAGGGGATTGAATACACCGAGGGCAGCGGCTATTATCCAGGGAGATACAATCAACGGCACACCATTTATTTCGACCTCAATTACCGACCCAATCGCAACTGGCATTTCAACCTTGCCTGGCAGTATCACACTGGTTGGCCCTATACCGACCAGGTGATAAAGACCAGGACATTGCCCGATGGCTCTACCCAATATGACTGGATGTATGGCGAATTCAGGGGGTGGGATAACATAAGTGCAATGGTTTAATTTTTAAACTTATTGTTTTAAAAAGGTAATTAAATTCAAATGTCCATATTGTTCTATCCCACCCCCTGAACGGCAGCACCTATCCTGCCTACCATCGCCTGGATTTGCGGATCAACCGCCATTTCCATACTTCCAGGGGACGAATTTCAGCGTTTCTGGCGCTTATCAATATTTATGATCATGGCAATGTGATGAACCTGAACTATTCCTGGGCAACGCATCCCAGCGGTCAGCCGTATCTGGTGAAGGAAAAAGAATATTGGTTTCGGTTGTTGCCTTCGGTTGGGGTGAGTTGGGGGTGGGAGGATTGAGTGAGGGGAGAAAGTGGGATTTTGTTTTGAGAGGGATAGGATAACTAATTTCGGTTAATAATTTGGCTGATGAATCGTTTAAGATAGAAATGCAGAAAGCATATACTTATTACGTTTAATTTTGGATGGTAGCTTTACTGGGGGAGAGTTTGGATCAAAAGAAAAAAGGCTTGCATAATTTCGACCAGGCTATTTTCTAAGCGGTTTGCAGGAATTTCTCTAATTTCAGGATTGATGTGCATTGATGTTTGTTTCCTATGACCTAAATACATTAAACCACCTATCTCAGACACTCAATTGCTAGTTATTGGAACAAAAAAGAACTCTCAACGGAATGGATGCAGAACTTTTTGGGATATGCGTCGGTTGTAAAATTCTTACACAAACTGATATAAAGAAAACTATTGATATTATAAAAAATCCTTTCATCAGTAATGTACGAAAATAGTGCCAACAATCTTAATGATATAGAGTTTTAAATACTGACCTTGATAATAATCTATTGTTGAACCTAACATCAATCGTTCGTTTATTATAATTCGTACCATATTTTAATATCATCAAAATAGAATATGTTACCTTCATGTTCTGACCACATGTAAAATACATTTGGACCGAGAGGAGAAATATCAATCGCCTTTAATGATTGCACTTTTAAAACACCATCAATCCAAACATCTATAGTCTTATTATCATGATCATATCTCAATTTTATTTGATACCATTGATTGGGAATGAAATCTTGAATATCAACTGTGAGATGATAACCAACTTGACATTTTATTTTGCCCTGATCAAAAAATACACCACCATAATTGCCTGTCGTAGGAATTTGGCTATTAATTAAACCGAAACCACCATCATTACCAGTGGGTTTAATCCACCCTTCATAATAAATCAGATTGGAGTTCATAATTACTGATTTTTCCATTTGAGCAGTCCAATTTGGTGCTCCTTTAATCTGCATACATTGACTTCCTGAATGATGTTCAGAATTAATTACGACTTGATAAGCATCGCCAGCACCATTGTATCGTAAAAACCATCCTCCTGAAGCAGGAAAAGTATTAACAGGATATGACTCAAAATTTTCTTCAAAAATAATATTACTGACTGAGAAAGTTATACTATCAATTTCCGAAAGATTAAATTGGTACGTGGAGTCATTTTTAGTATAAATATACATGGTTTGGGAAAAAGAAAATTCAACAATTAAAATCAGAAGCAAAATTGTTAAAGTAATCTGTTTCATAGGAAATCCTCCTTGAATAAAGGAACATTTAAAGGTTTTTGTAACTTTTAGGACTTTATTTGATAAGAATCATTCTCTTTTCAAGAACTGACCTTTCAAACTCAACTTGACAAATATAAGTCCCACTGGCTACCCTAAGCCCGAAACTATTTTTGCCATCCCATATCATTGAATGCTCATCTGAGCTTTGATTAACAAAGATAAATTTATTTACTAACCGTCCTGTGATATCAAATATCTTTATTTCTATAGTTCCAGATTTTGGTATAGAATATTTTATGATAGTCGTAGGATTGAAAGGATTTGGATAATTTTGAAATAATACAAAAGTTTTAACAAGATTAGACATATATTTCTTATCAAGTACTTTAGCAGGAGTATCAACTGGAATGTCAGCAAATTTGATCATAACTATATTCTGAATCGGTAAAGAAATTTTATTACCATTACTATGAACATTTATATTATACTTTTGTGGATAGACAACACTTGACATGAATAGAGTTATCACAAAACATAATGTTCGGATTTTCATCTTGGTAACTCCTTTTATTGAAATTAATAGACTTCTGCAAAATTAAGATTTTTGTGTCATTTCGAACGGAACGGAGTGGAGTGAGAAATCTGTATGTTTAATAATATCCGTTCGTTAACCATATTTCTAGTTCAGCTCGAAATGACAATCTAAACTATTTTGCAGATCTCTATAAAATTAAAAAACTGTTTATTCACACCACACCATTATATCATCGAAATAAAATATATTACCTTCATGTTCAGACCACATGTAAAATACATTTGGACCAAGAGGAGAAATATTGATCGCTGCTAACGACTGTATTTTTAAACTGCCGTTAATCCAAACATCGATAGTTTTATTAACATGATCATATTTCAATTTTATTTGATACCATTGATTGACATTAAAATCTTGAATTTCCACTGTGAGATTATAACCAACTTGACATTTTATTTTACCCTGATCAAAAAATACATTACCATAATTACCTGTTGTCGGTACTTGATTATTGATTAAGCCAAAACCGCCATCATTACCAGTGGGTTTAATCCATCCCTGGTAACAAATCACATTGGAGCTCATACTTACAGATTTTTCCATTTGAGCTGTCCAGCTTGGCGCTCCTTTCATCTGCATACTTTGGCTACCTGGATGATGATCAGTATTTGTCACAACTTGATATGAATCACCAGCTCCATTGTAGCGTAAAGACCATCCTCCTGAAGACGGGAAAGTGTTAATTGTATAGGATTCGAAACTGTCTTGAAAAATTATTTTTCCACCTTCCTCATAAAATTGTTGAATTTCTGATATTGATAGGGCATAACTATAGATACGAACATCATCAATGACACCGTTAAAATATTGGCTTCCGTCCAGTCTTCGTCGACCAATTTTTAGACTTAATGTGTTAGGATAGACAGTAGTCGCATTAGAATTTGTGCCCTTCAAGATTCCATCCATATAAATTTCACGCTGACCATTTGATGCACGATAGATTCCTGTTAAGAAATACCATTGTCCTATGACTAAACTATCATTGGCGGAAGCAGGAGATCCATTCCCCATTTCAAAATTGGGATTATCCCCACTCATATTTAGTTTATACATTTCTCTTTCACGTTTGTCTATAACAGCATGGTCTCCTTCTTTAATAAATATGTTGACCCAGGCGCAAACTGTAATATCTCCACTGATATTAAGACTGGTACTATGCGGTATATCGATCTCATCATTAATGCCGTCAAAACTGTAAGCTTTGTTATTATTACAAAATCGATCCATCGTTAAAGTTGGTCCGATCACGTTTCCGTGATTCCCATATCCACTTTCATCATTGGTGTTTCCATTGAAGGGATAATGAGCAACTAATCCACGAATAATTTCATAGATACCACTTTTTACATCACTCGGCGTCCATCCTGTTTTATAAGCTCTTGCCTTTAACGTTGTCATAGTTGAAATTAAAATAGGTGTACTGTAAATCGGATCTGATTCCGTTGGATCGATTCCATTAGTGGTGTAACGAATTGTGGCTCCTGAGGTCGCACAGGTGATTGCTACATTTTGAGCGGATGTATATGTGCCTTCTGGAGGATTAAATGTTGGTGTGGCGACCTTTGGCTGTTGGAAAACAGCAGTTACGTTTTTATTGCCACTCATCGTCATACTAGCTGGATTACTATTGCCACTTAAATCTCCCTCCCAATGATCAAATTGATAACTCGATGAAGGAGAAGCAGTTAATTCGACAATTTCATTATGATTGTATTGACTTTTATTTGGATTTTTCGTAACACTTCCTGAACCAGTTGGATTTATTGTAATGTTTAATGTATGCCCAGAAATAGAAATAGACCTTGATTGAGACCAGTTTGAAACGACGCTTGTATGTGTTTGACACCGTGCTTGAGCTTTTATTTGGTAAGTACCAACATTATTATAAACATAACTCTGAGTTGATGAACCCCAATTTGAATAATTACCATCGCCCCAATCAAATTGATATTCAACCGCATGACCTAAATTGCTTGTTGAACCACCAGTACTAAAACTCAAACTTTGCCCCACATTGCCATTTGATGATCCTGAAGGTGAATTAGGTGTAGAAATTATTTCGGATGGGATACCTGTGAAGTTCTGATCTGATTGATCACTCGTCACATTTGTATAGCTTCTGTTAGCTGGAGAAAACGTATAGCCATCATAGGAAGGAGCTGCCGTGCCGCTCCAAGCATAAGTTACAATCCGACTATAATAGCCACTGCTGTTGGTCGTTGCTGTCCCACCATTATTGCTAAAGGTCAGTGTAACACCCCAAATTGGATTCGCAACATTATCTCTCACATAACCAGAGATGACAGGGTATATCGGTGTTCCAGTAAAGTTTTGATTTGTCTGATCACTAATCACATTTGTGTAGCTTTTATTAGTTGGAGAAAAAGTATAACCATAATAGGTAGGAGTTACAGTTCCACTCCAACCTTGGGTTACAGTTTGACTATAATAGCCGCTACTATTCGTTGTTGTAGCTCCACCATTATTACTTAATGTGATAGTGACACCTGAAATTGGATTTCCAGTATTATCTTTCACATAACCTGAGATGGTGACAGATTTCGGAACAAAAACAGCAATAACACTTTTATTCCCATTCATCGTAATAGCAACGGGATTACTATTACCGCTTAAATCTCCTTCCCAATGATCAAATTTATAACCAGAATCGGGTGAAGCAGTTAATTGAATTGTCTCACCATAATCATATTTAGTTTTATCGGGTTTTTTTGAAATATTTCCTCCATTAGAAGGGCTTACGGAGGTAGTCAAATCAACTTCAGTCGGTTCAAGAATTATTATAACATCCGTTGTTTTCAAGGGTGATACTTCTACATTGCTTGCACTTCCAGTGTAGGCTGGAGCTTGAGAATTTGATTCTTCATAGGCTTCTACTTTAACATCATAAGTTCCTTTTTTAAGTTTTTTCGAGCCTTTAAATTTATTATCTTCTTTGACTAAATCAAAATCCTTCTTAATACTGCTACCTTTGTATAAAATACATCTGATTCGAACAATTTCAAGGGGAGATGAAACATCAGACGCTTTATCAAGCTGTTGTTTATTAATAATACACTTTATCGCTAAGGAACCATTCTCATCGAACAAAGGATTGATAAAATCGCATGAGAATATTACAATTGCTGTGATTTGCAAATATAATGCAAATGATATATATCTGATCTTCATTTTTTATTTCTCCTTAATTGGTGTCAACGGAAATATCAATAGTGCCAGGCGTATTTCTATAAATTAAATATGCAATAAAAAAGCCGACAGCAGGTGGAATTATTATCTTTGACATTTTTTTCCACCAAGCTATTCCCTCTACAGTTGTTATAAAAGGCATATTTTTTGATTCCGTTAATACTTTTTTATTACCTGCTCTATCCCCAGCAGCGAAATAATAAGCGATTACAGGTGATTTTACTTGACTTTCTGGAATACTATATTCGTATATGTCCTCAGTTTTTTGACGCATAAATACCTTTTCCCATCCATCAGTGCTGTTCGTTTTATATGCAAGAAGAACACTTGCAACATCTGACATATCATCGGAAACCCTTGCTCGAACAAGAAAACTTTTCTTTTCTTTTGTTCGATCTCCAGTACGGTTTAATATTTGTGGAGGATTATTATCTTTTGGATAAAGCCGAGTTGGTTGAAGAAGTGTTTTGGGAACAAACACAAATTCTCCTTCTCCATCAAGAGTCTTATATTGGGGAGTTTGTCTATCATTAGATCGCTTCGTTACTCTCGGTTTCAGATAAGCTGCTAATTCTGTAGTCGTAATAACTCCATCACCGTCATAATCAGCTTTTTTTTCTTTTAATCCTTTTATAAGTTCATAAGTAAAGGCACTATGTCCCCAACGACTGCTTTCTATTACCGTCTCTCCTTCTCCTCCCGCCGTTATTATTTGCCGAACTCCTAAATTTGTAATCTTTTCAATATATCCTCTATTAGCCGAATCTCTATTTATATAATCTTTGTTAATTTCTCGTATCTGGTTAGCTGCCAAGCCACTAAAGCAAGCATCGACCAGGAAAAGTATATGTTTCGCTGGAATTAAATTGGCAAAATTATTTATTTCTCCCATTGAAAGACAAGTGGAATATAATTCATTCATGATGTTTCCATCTTGGGGGATGAGAAATCCCATTTTCCCTCCCCTCGGTAAATTGTGAGTATATCCATGCCCAGCCCAAAAAACCAGTACACGATCATTCTCCTTAACCATTCTGCGAAGTTTATCACCAAGTTCTTTTCTTATTCTTTGTGAAGTCGCCTGTTCATCAGTCAATAATATAATGTGATCATCTTTGTATCCAAACTCATTAATGATTAAATCTCTTATCGATTCCGCGTCTGCAACTGCAAAATTTAAATTAGAATCGGTCAAATATCTAAATTTGTTTATTCCAATAAGAACAGCCCAATTTTCTTGATCATCATAATATGCTTTTCCAGAAGTAGGATTTACCATTTTTACACCTCGTTCTGTTTGTGCAGAAAGAGCTTTTGTTATAATGATAAAAAATATTAGAGCCATCAATTTAATCTTTAGGTGCATCATTTCTGCCTCCTCTGAATATTATTATTTATAGAATTCAATTTCATTCCTGTTCTTTCTTCACAAAAAACACACCAAGAGATGCTGCAACTAAGCCCTGAAACGGGCCCAGCCAAAGGTTTGATTGCTGCATTAATTTAACTGGTGACGATGCTGAAAAAGGTTGTAATAAGATAGGCAAGGATACAAAAAAAAGATAAATAGCAGATACTGTAAAAGAAATTCTGAAAAGAAATCGGTCAACGGTTCTTATTTTTATTCCTTTGCCAAAGAAATCCATAACTATTACACTGATTATTAGTGAAAGCATTGGCATAACACTCGGAAGAAACCATCCCCACACTTCATCTGTATTTTCTCGATAATGCCCCAGCATAGTTTGAAAGACTAATAGAATCAATGAAGTAAGAGAGCCAGAAAACCATAGAATTGTTAAACGCTGCTTACATTTTTTCATTGGTATTTTCATTGCTTATTTCTCCAACATCTGCCAAAGGTTGGCTTTTTCTAAATGAATTTTTGCTGTTAATCGACCTGGGTACTTTACTTTGGGATCTTCTTCGGGGCCATTTTTCTCAAATTCATAAACCAACGCAATGCATTTGTAATCATCTGAATATATTTTCTGTCCAATTAATGAAGGAAGAAATTTACCTCCTCCTGATAACCACGCTTGAGTCTCTTGAAGGCTCAACTCCTGTTCTGTTTGTGAAAATGGATATTGTGTAAAAACAAACACAATGAACCGATAAAAGCCAACTCTTGCAAAAAAAAGTGCTTTAAGATATTCTTTTAAAGAAAATTTGCGGAGAGGTTTTATTTCTAATTCCCAGCGTTCGGGTGGTTCTTTTGCAGTTCCATCAAAATTAATCTTTTCAATCCGAGTGACTATTACAAAACCATCTTTGATAGCATAATAACTTTTTTCAAAATAACCACATGAATCAAAAACTCTTTGAAAGCTTTGATCTACATCACCGAAGGTTAGTAGTGTATCATTTGGTTGTCTTATTAGATAAGATGGTATGACTGTAAATGTTGAAGCTTTAGGAGGCGGCAATTTAAAAATAGGTATCATGTCATTAAGTGAACGGCCGGTTTCTGTTTTAACCGACACAAATACAAATTCACCCTTACCATCGAGGATATGGTATTGGGGAGTTTGTCTATAATTAGATCTTTTAGTTACATTTGGCTTCAGGTAAGTTGCTAATTCGGTAGCAGTAATAATTCCATCATTGTTATAATCTGCTAATTTTTCTTTTAATCCTTTAATAAGTTCATAAGCAAAAACACTATGTCCCCAACGGCTGCTTTCTATTACCGCTTCTGCTGGTCTCCCTGCAGTAATTATTTGCACTGCCTTTGCTCGAATAATTCTTTCGAAATATTCTCTATCAATATCTCCTAGATCTCGAGTCCGTTCTGTGGCTAAACCACTAAAAGGGGCATCAATGAGGAGAAGTAATTGTTTGGCTGGAATTAGCTTGGCAAAACTGTTTATTTCAGACATCGAAAGACATGTGGAATATAGGTTTGTTAAACTCCCATCTGCAGGGATAAGATATCCAATTTCTCCACCATTTGGTAAATCAATAACATGCCCATGTCCAGCCCAGTAAACTAAAACTCTATCGTTTTCTCTTACCTTTTTAGGTAGCTCATCGCCAAGGACTTCTCTAATTCTTTGCAAAGTTGCTTGCTCTTCAGTCAATAATATAATGTGATCATCTTTGTAATCAAACTCGTGAATGAGTACATCTTTTATCGCTTCAGCGTCTGTAATTGCAAAGTCTAATTCAGGCAAATATCTATAATTATTTATACCGATAATCACTGCCCAACTATCCTGATAATCATAATAATAGCTTTCTGAAGATAATGGTACTGATGTTGAATCTTGTTCTATTTGGGCAAACATAGACTTAGATGTAATAATGAAAAATAAAACAATTATTGATTTAGTCTTTTGATATTTCATGTTTGACCTGTCTTTCTTTATATAGATTAATTTTAAGCTTTAATGAATATCATCAGTTCGATTTTGTAATCAAATTACATGAAGTTTCATAAAATTCTGCTCCTATTTTGTTGCCTCCTTCTTCTAAACTAAGTATTTTTACTCCCCTTGTTTTCTCTGAAAATTTATCTAAATTGTCACTAATACTGTATAAGGATTCCCCTATTGGCTTCACATCTGCCTCCCCCAAAGCATTAGTAGAAGCATAAAGCAATATCTTTTCGGTACCAAATGGTGGTTCAACCTTCAATAAGAAGTTGTCATTTTGATCGGGTATTATATACTCTCTGTTGCTTTTGAACAAATCATCCTTTCGGTACTGATTCGGAAAAATTTGTATTCGATTACCAGATGCATCTACATAGACAATTTTAGCGTGGAAATCTTTATTCCCTTTAATAAAAATCCGTATTTCTTCATCTAAGATATATTCACTTTTTTCTGTCCTTAAAGTTACTGTTAATGGGGCACTCGTTTTAGAAACAATACCGATGGATTTTTCAGTTGCAGAAATTTTTAGCATATATTTTATCTCAGCTTTTATCCAATAGTGATACCGATTGTCGGAGGTAATGCCATAATCCTTGCTCTCCAAAATTTTGGCAGTTCCCTCTGCACCGCTTTCGATCAAATCATACGTAAGTTGGTAATTTTCAACTCTGGTCATACTTCTAATGTAGGTTTGTGCTTTTTCTAATGCTTCTCGTTTAGCGATCGCCTTTGCTTCTTCTCGTATTTGTTGGATTGTTTTATTTTCAGCGAGGTAGGCATAGCCGTCTGCTTCAACAATAGCTGAGTATCCACCATCATCGAAATAGCTCTGACCAAATCCAATATCAATGTACACAGCATACAAGATTATTAAAATTGCCAAAAAATATCTTGACATGAGGATCTCCTTCACAAATTCATTTAAAAATATCGGGGATTAATTTGAGGCTTCTCGTAAGTAATTATCACCACTTAAGATTAATAGCATAAAGAAATTTTGATAACAATTACCAGAGATTGCCAAAAAGCAAACAAAACATATAAAGAAATTTCCAATTTTGATTATTTAACCTTACTTTCCATTATCATCCGCTGATGGATGTAGTTTTGAATAAGAATTATTACTTTTTTGGATTCCAACACCAATAATAATTTATCAATTATAGAAAATAAGAATACAAAAAACTCCCCCAGCAGTTTAAATTTCAACCGCAGAAAATTGCCATTTTCAAAATACAAAATATAAATTGAAAAATCAATATTTGTGAAAATAATTTAATTATAAATTTTATTAATTGCGCTTTTATGTTGATTGGATTATTAATCGAACTTCCAATTATTCGATAAGTCATCTTGGATGGAATGGTAAGTCTTTGTAGGCTGTCGCCAGATCATAAGCCATTCGCTTTCATTCCGTTTTATTAGGCGAGCGACTGCGATACCATTTTTGAATGAAATCATTAATCTCGTTATCTTTAAAATCGAGCAGGGTAAAAGGGCAGTAAGTTTCAAAGTAAAAGCGGAAGGGGTTGTTGCCAGCAATGCGTGAAGAAATCAAAATCAGGTAACTTTTTAAAAGTTCCAAATCCCAAAAGCCAAATACGCCAGAGAACGCATCCCCGCCAGTCGGCAGGTGCTTCCAAACCTGTCCGATCCCCCAACTGGATGTGATAAATTTCAAAACCCAAATTCCAATGACACAACATGGAAAAATCCCACTGATATTGAAATTTGGAAATTGTTATATGGAATTTCCATCTTCATGTTGATTCCTGACGCAAAAATTCTACAAACTCATCCACCAATTTCTTTTCGTTATCAGTCAATTTAGCAAAAGAATCCGATCGAGCAGCGAATTGGGATGCTTGAATTTGCAAATCTTGTGGAATATCTTTTGCTACACCTGCTAAGAGATTTAATTTTTGATGTGGTATTTTAAAAATTTGACTCAATTTATTTAATAACAGTGGTGTCGGACGGTAGGAAATATTATGCTCTAATTCAATTATATAATCGGTATCAACGCCAAGTTTGTTGGCAAATTGTTCTACATCAAAGCCAGATTTTATCCTCAATAGTCTTACTAATGTTTGAAAAGCACGTCTTATTTGAATATTCTTTGAATTATCACCAAGAGCTTCTATTCTCACTCGTCTGTTTAAAGCCTTTATAATTTTTTCTAACATCGAAAGTGAATGTCCTTCGTAGTCTGAATCTTCTAAGCGACTGATAACTGACTGGGTAGTACCAATCAATTCAGCAAGCTGCATCTGGCTTATTCCTGCATCTTTACGGAGATCATATATAAGTTGAGCAACTTGAGCATTGACTCTTTCTTCTTGTATGGCGGCTTTTCGTTCAGGTTGATTCTTAATGTAGCGCCGATGCAGGATTTTGACAGCATTTGTATTGTTCTTTTCTGCTCCCATGTTCACTACTCCTTGTATGTATGTTTTTCTGGGTTTGCCATGAACTCGGTTTTATTTTTTATCGCTAAATCGATATCTTTCTCAGGTACTTTATCCTGTTGCTTCATAATTCCATGGGAAATTATTGCTCGATTTTCATGAAAAAAATAGAGAATACGGTAGTTTATCCCTTGCCTTTTAATTCTTAATTCGTAGATACCATCTCTCAGATAATCTGCTTGAGGTCGCCTTAGCTCATATCCATATTCTTCCAATCGTTCAATGAATACAATACATTTATCCTGCACTTTCTGTGGCTGCTTATCTAACCATTTTAAAAACGGCGAACTTCCATTAGATTCAGCAAAGATCAAAACTTCAGTTTTTGGCAAACCATTTTTCTCCTGCTTTTCAATTCGTTACAATATAGCAAAATTGCTATAAAAAGTCAAGTCAAAAAATCGCAATATTACTATTTTTATAATTTGCTGTTCATTTCAATTTACAACATCTACCATTTCCTCAAAAAAGCCAGGGGTAATTGAGGGCAAAGCCGATTGGATTGGATTCGCTAAACTTGCGAAAGTTTTGGTCAGGGAAGAGAATGAGATCATTTTGTAGTTCCTTCAAAGGTATAAATAAAAAGAGAAAATCTATTATCATATCAAACGCAAGGTATGATGAAATATCTCTTTGAAAAAATCTGATCTATAGGCTGGATTTTGGATCAGTTTAATAATATCAAAGGACTTCTCAACTAAACAGTCTTCATTAATCCTTCTTTTTAATTCCTTTGTGAATACAGCACAGAGATAAAAATTTTTGCATCTTCTATTCATTTCGATTGAATGTTGAAAGGATTTAGTCGCTGCGCCATATCGCTCTAATGCACCTGCTGGATCAGTCCCACCTTTAATTTCAATCACCGCAAGTAATTCATCTTTCACAAAAAAAGACACATCAGGCTCAGAGCCAAAGCGCATCAATACATCTTTTTTTAGCAAACAAACCCTGGGAAGTTCTTCATAAATCCTGTTTTTAGTTAATTCATCAGCTTTTATTAAACCATTATCAATTAGCCATTCATGTATCAGGATTTTGATTCGTTCTTCGGCGATGTCTCCGATTTTATTTCGCATTGTACCATCAAGCGATATGCCCATCGTCGCGATGATTGTACGATAGCCATTCTCCAATGTCCAATCGGTCGAATTTTTAATAATAGAACAGATGAAAGTGTTATAAGTCCGAGCCATTAATTCGGCTTTCTTATAATCTATTCTGGCACGAGGATTACCTTGCTCTAAATTTTCGACAGCACCAAAATAATTTTTTGCAGCTTTTTGAGATAAACCGCATAAGCCACGATAATATAAACTTGTCATTGGACTGTTAAGCAATATCTCTTGATGACAAAAAATAAATTTGGGATTATACTTTTTCTGGTTGACTGCATAATCCCAAATTTCTTTATCGATCATCAAACTATCTAAAGGCATCCATTCCAATTGCTTATTGAATTTTTCAATCAATCTTTTCGCTTTTAAATCTTCACTTTTCTTCAGAGAGGTTACAATCAGCAATGACTTAATCAAACGCAACTCATGGCTGTAATCATTTGACTTTATCATCTGACATCCTTACTCTATATGTAAAGGTGGCTTGTCCTAAACATGGAAAAACTTGCAAATTAGTCTGTCTGAAAAGGGTTGTTATCTATAACGCAAGTCATCCTATGGAAGGCTTATGTTACGGTACAGGAAGGACACTAATCAGCTGCTTCCCCTAATTACCTTATTACCGAATTACCCAATCCACTAATTGTCGAGTAGGCGGGTAATTCTTCATATTTCAAGAAGAACCCCGCCCCTCACAGAACCCGCCGTGCGGATT
>Ga0209636_10004116_pt1 | contig 14852 bp, 17 predicted proteins | sample DeeMarSWOR152_54_FD_187464 | JGI IMG/M metagenome (GOLD analysis project Ga0209636, IMG submission 187464) | Marine sediment microbial communities from White Oak River estuary, North Carolina - WOR-1-52-54 (SPAdes) (version 2) | ecosystem: Environmental > Aquatic > Marine > Intertidal zone >...
CAATAGAGGGGCCTCTGATATCCATATTGAGCCCATGATGGGTAGGGAAGATGCCGTGATCAGGTTCAGGATTGATGGGGCGTGCCAGGTGTACCAGACGATACCTTACACGTATAAGAGTGCAATGTGTTCCCGGATAAAGATCATGAGCGATCTGGATATCGCGGAACGGCGTCTTCCCCAGGATGGCAAGATAAAGTTCAAGAAGTATGCCCCCTTGGATATCGAATTGAGGGTGGCCACCATCCCAACCGCAGGGGGAAATGAGGACGTGGTCATGAGGTTGCTCGCTGCCGGTGAACCTTTACCGCTCGATAAGATGGGTATGACTGAGAGAGATTACAAGGAATTCATCGACATGATAAGCAGGCCTTACGGAATTGTCCTGGTGGTTGGCCCCACCGGGAGCGGTAAAACCACGACCCTCCATTCGGCACTGCATTATATCAATAAACCGGAGACGAAGATATGGACTGCAGAAGACCCGGTGGAGATAACCCAGGACGGTCTTCGCCAGGTTCAGATGCTCCCAAAGATAGGGCTTACCTTTGCATCGGCCATGAGGGCATTCTTACGGGCGGATCCGGATGTCATCATGGTTGGGGAGATGAGGGATGAAGAGACCGTATCAACGGGAATCGAGGCATCCCTTACCGGTCACCTGGTTTTTTCAACCCTTCACACCAACAGCGCACCTGAGACAATCACGCGACTGCTGGATATGGGAATGGATCCCTTCAATTTTGCCGATGCCCTCCTGGGCATCCTTGCCCAGAGACTGGGAAGAACCTTGTGCAAGGATTGCAAGGAGGCTTACCATCCGGAAAGGGAGGAGTTCGACTCATTGGTCAGGGCATATGGCGGCAATTTTGATGCCCTGAAGATCTCCTACACCGATGATCTCATGCTTTACAGGCCCAAAGGCTGCCAGAAATGTCAAAATACCGGATATAAGGGAAGAACCGGATTGTTTGAAATCCTGGTTGGCACGTCTGAAATGCAGTCACTGATTCAAGGTAAGGCCAAGATGGAGGAGATCAGGGAGCAGGCCATAGCTGACGGCATGACAACCCTCATGCAAGACGGGATAAGAAAGGTATTTCTTGGCCTAACCGATATTATACAGGTAAGGAAGGTCTGTATGTAAGACTATAATTAAGGGAAGTTTCCAGGATACATCAGGCCAGTAGTCTCCTCAATCTGCATCATAATATTCATATTCTGCAAGGCGTTACCTGCCTGACCCTTAACCAAATTATCGATTACGCTCACTACGATGAGCTTCCCAGTTCTTGAATCTACACTAAGCAAAACGTTGCAGAAATTGCTGCCCCTCACATCAGTAGTGCTGAGGACCTCTCCATGGCTTAATACCCGGATAAAGGGCTCTTTGCCATACATGCTACTATAGGCCTCTGTTAAGTCCTCCATCTTTACGTTCGGGAGAAGATTTGCATAGATAGTTGTCATAATTCCCCTGCTCAAGGGAACAACGTGGGGTGTGAATGTAATCCTTATTTCCTTAGCCCTCAAGAGGGTTAATTCTCTCTCGATTTCATAGACATGTTGGTGACCGGTTACCTTATAGGCATTCATAGCCTCATATCTGGCAGGGAAATGAAACGTGGGCGACGGAGTCTTTCCGGCACCAGAGACACCACTCTTTGCATCAAAGACTATATCCTTACTATCTACCAGACCGTATTTGACGGCAGGAGCGAGCCCAAGGATACAACTTACCGCAAAACATCCCGGGTTCCCAACCAGGTCTGAGCTTGCTATTTCCGACCTGTGCAGCTCGGGCAGGCCATAGGTAGAGGAGGGGAGAATATCCGGATCAGCATGTTCCCCTGTCCTGCCAATTCTTGCAGCGTAAGAGGCATAGCTATCTTTATCGCTGAAACGGAAATCCCCGCTATAATCAATCACCTTAACCCCCTCCTTCAACCATTTCCTTGCCTCTTTCTGACCGACGCCATCAGGGGTGGCGTAGAAGACAATATCAAAGTCGCCTGGGCAATCGGGATCCGTTGGATCAAAAACCGGTAGGTCGCAAAATCCCTTTAAGTGGGGATAAATCACACTGATAGGCCTATTGATATCGTGCTTTGCCATCAGGGCACCGATAGTAACGTGGGGGTGATTTATCAGGAGCTCTATTAAACCAACCCCACCGTAACCGGTTGCCCCTATGAGCCCGACCCTTATCTTATCCCTTACCATTGTGCTAGACGCTAAATCTGAACTTGACTATGTCCCCATCCTGAACTGCGTATTCTTTCCCTTCAAGGCGGAGATGGCCATCCTTCTTTGCATCGGAAAAACTTTCGTACTTGACTAATTGTTCGTAGGGGAGGACCTCAGCCCTTATGAATCCCTTTTTCATATCTGAATGGATGAGATCCGCTGCCTCTATTGCCGGCGTGCCTTTGGTAATTGTCCATGCCCTCACCTCATTTTCCACAACCGTAAAAAAGGAGATGAGATTGGATACAGCAAGGGAGCGCTTGATAACCCTGTCGAGGAGAGAACTCTCAATATGGAAGGCAGAGAGGAATTCCTCTGCCTCATCTGGCTCCATCTCTCCTATCTCCATCTCCAATTTACCCCGGACTACCATAACCTCGATATTTTCTGGGATATGAGGCATTTCTGGCAGGTCTTCATCCTCATCTGAATTGTTGGCAATCAGGAGCATAGGCTTGGCGGACAAAAAGGTGAAGCCCTTAAGCAGAGGAGAGGTAGCCATTTCAGTTTTATCCCTCAAGGGCCTCTCCTCGGACAGAATGTCCCTGCATCTTCTCAACAGAAAGAGCTCCTCAGCGGATATCTCCTTTCCTTTCTTCTCATCTGATTCAATCCTTTGGATCCTCTTTTCAGCAACCACAAGATCGCTCAATATCATCTCAGATTCCAGCTTAAAGAAATCCTCTTCAGGTGTGGGAGGAGGGCCTCCAAAGAGCTGGAAATTCTTTACTACATGTACCAGTCCATCACAGGTCCTCACCGCACTGAAGATTACATTCTCTTTCTCTCTCGTACCTTGATCTGAATCCGCAATTCTTGGCGGCAGGAGGTATTCTACCTGAGAATAGACGGTCTTTTTTGGCTTAAACAGGTCCTTAAGGTAGTCTACCCTCTCATCGCGTACGTTAACTGCTACAATGAGTTGATCTCCCTTCCTGATCCTCTCTTCACCCTTTATTCCCCTGGCACCGGTCAGGGCCTTGAAGATCGTAGTCTTCCCTGATTGAGGCAGTCCAATGATACCTAATTTCATCTTACGTGCCTAATCCCTCAATTCGTTCTGTGCCTTGTAATTGCGTTAAATATATTTCCCTTTATCTTTTTATTTGTTCGATACAGGTCCGATAGCAGAGACCTGATGTGTGCCCTTTTTGATGATTGTGCTGTCGGGCAGTCGCTATCGATCTCAGGAAATCCCATCTCATGAGCATAGCTTTTGACAACGCTTTCATTCAACAGACAGAAGGGCCTTATGAGGGTAAGCTTTCCATCAAATAACTCTTGTACAGGCTGAATCGTGTCAATTGATCCTGCAAAAAAGAGGTTTAAAAAGAATGTCTCGATAAAATCATCTTTCTGATGTCCGAGGGCTATCTTGTTGCATGCAAGTTCTGCCGCCTTTTCAAATATGGCCTTTCTCTTGAGACGTGAGCAGAGAAAACAGGGATTTTCCCTGTTTTCTTCTCCGTGGGCACATGGCCCAATGTTGCTTTGGATAATACAGTAATCAAAACCATGTTCATTGAAAAACTCCTCCATGCTCTTACCTGTATTTTGTGCAAAGCCCAACTCTACGTGAATTGCTGTTAGACTGTAGTCAACAGGTATCCGTTGTAGGCGCTCTCTTAGCAACCACAGCAGGGATAAGCTATCCTGGCCGCCTGAAACCGCCACCAGTATTCTATCCCCATCCCCTATCATCTGGAAATTGTAGATGGCCTTGCCCATGAGCCGCTTCATTTCTCTATGAGCGTAGCTCAATGCTGGCCTCCATCCCTCTCTCCGAATATCTTGGTCCCTATCCTCACCACATTTGCCCCCTCCTCTATGGCAACCTTGTAGGAATTTGTCATTCCCATGGAAAGATATTTCATCTCTACATGTGGCAGGTGAAGGGCCTTGATCTGTTCGAATATCTCCCTTGTTTTTCTAAAGTAGGGCCGTGATTCCTCTGGATCTCCGAATCTGGGTCCCATGGTCATCAGGCCCATGATCTCTACATGACTGAGAGAAGACATCTCTCTTATGAATTGCATTACATCAGTTGGGGCTACTCCGGTTTTCTGGTCTTCCTCACCGCTATTGACCTCGATCAATACGGGCATAATCTTATTTCGCCTCCTGCAACATTTTTCTATCTCCTTGGCCAATCTAAGGGAGTCAACGGATTCGATCATATGGAAGATATCAATGGCCTTTTTCACCTTATTGGTCTGGAGATGTCCAATGAAGTGCCACTCGGCCTTTTCCCCTACTTCACTGATTACCCTTAGGGTATCCTGGAGATAGTTCTCTCCTATGATCGTAATGCCAGCCCTTATTGCCTGGGATATCTCATCGGCGTTTCTCTCTTTGGCAGCTGCGAGAAGGGTGACACCTTCCGGCAACTCGCGCAATAGTCGCTTGACATTTTCCTCTATCATGGTAAGGGCTCCGTTAGCCGATTATGTTATTGGTTATGATTATCCTTAGCAAGCGTTTTTTATCCCATACCCCCTTGAGGATCACTGCTCATCGCTTACTGTTCTTTTATCAAGAGGGCGGCGACAGGGCAGATTTCCGCACAGGCATAGCATTCGCTGCAGGCAGCGGCGGCCCTATCCTCTTGTCCAAAGAAGCTTATTACGGTATCGAGCCCCCTTTTGGCAAAGCTTAGCATAGCTTCGCCATTTTTCCTCCGGCACACAAAGACACATCTGCCGCACAAAACACACCTGGTTGGAACATATTCCAGGCACGGGTGGTCTTGCACTATTGTGGTCTCTCTCTCAAGTTGGTCAAGTCTCTTTAGCTTGAGGCCGAAATGCAAGAACTTGGCAATCCTTTGCAGTTCACATTTCCTGTTGGCAGGACAAATCTTGCACTCTACACGATGCACGGAGAGAAGGAGTTCAAAGGCAGTTCTCTGCAACCTTCTCACACGCTCCGTATCGGTCCTGACCACCATGCCCTCCTGGACCGTTACGGTGCATGAGGTTATCGGCTGATTATATCCGTCAATTTCAACAAGGCACAGTCTGCATGACGCCGGTGGATTGTCCATTTCCTTCAGGTAGCAAAGATTGGGGATATAGATTTCGTTCTCTAAACAGGCCTGGAGAAGACTCACGCCATCATCGGTTTCTATCTCCCTGCTATCAACAATCAATCTAACCATGACCAGTATCTGATCAAAATGTTAAGCAATTATAGGTCCCCAATATTTCTAACAATTACGATTATCCTTCCTGTGGCCGTTCAATTTTGGGCGCCAGTTCTGGAGGGGACACCTTTCTCACGGCGTCATACTCAGGTGGGCAAGATGCCACACATTCTCCACACTTAACGCACAGCGTTTGGTCAATGCCCTTCTTTCTATTCTTGGTGGTAAAGATTGATTCAGTAGGGCAGCTCCCAACGCAGGCGTCACAGCCCCTGGCACATTTATCCAAATCGATATAGTATGCCGTTAATGTCCTGCACATCATGGCAGGGCATCGTCTTTCCCTGATATGTGCCTCGTATTCATCTCTGAAATACTGAATGGTTGTCAGAACTGGATTAGGGGCTGTTTTTCCCAATCCACAAAGGGACCCCCCTTTGATATCCAAACTCAGATCCTCCAAAAGCTCAATATCACCCTCCCGGCCTTCTCCCCTTGTTATTCTCTCTAGGATATCGAGAAGGTGCCTGGTCCCTATTCTACAGAAGGTACATTTTCCGCATGACTCCTTTTGGGTGAAGTCGAGGAAATATCTGGCCACATCTACCATACAGGCATCCTCATCCATGACCACCATGCCGCCGGAGCCCATCATCGCCCCGGCTTGCGTTAGAGAATCGAAATCAATGGGCGTATCGAGAAAAGACTCTGGTAGGCACCCGCCGGAAGGTCCACCAATCTGAACTGCCTTGAAATTCCTCTTATTTGGGATACCGCCACAGATCTCAAAGATGAGGGTCCTGAGAGTGACCCCCATGGGAATTTCCACCAAGCCTGCATGTACAACGTTACCCACCACGGAGAATATCGCCGTCCCAGGGCTCCTATCTGTGCCAATCCCTCTGTACCACTGGGCTCCATTATTGAGAATGGGGGGTATGGATGCCAGGGTTTTAACATTATTGACTACGGTGGGCCTTCCCCACAAACCTCTCTGGGCAGGGTAGGGTGGCCTCGGTTGAGGCATGCCTCTTTTGCCTTCAATCGACTGTATCAATGCAGTCTCCTCTCCACACACAAAGGCTCCTGAACCCTGAAATATTGCTATGTCGAAATCGAAGTCCGTGCCCAATATCCCGCTACCTAAGAGTCCTATCTCTCTTGCCTGTTCAAGTGCCGTAGCAGTTGTTTTCACAGCAAGGGGATATTCCGCCCTGACATAGACAATCGCTTTTTCAGCTCCCACCGCATAGGCACTGATGGCAATACCTTCAATGACTTGATGGGGATTACTTTCAAGTATAGTCCTATCCATATAGGCGCCCGGGTCTCCTTCGTCTGCGTTACATATGACGATCTTATCCTTTTCCTTGGCATCTCGGACCAATTGCCACTTTACGTCAGTTAAGAAGCCTGCACCCCCTCTCCCCCTGAGACCCGAGTCTTGAATCTCATGTATGATTTCCTCCGGTTCTAAGGTGAGTGCCTTGACAAGGGCCGAATATCCTCCCTTTGCTATGTACTGATAGATATCCTCTGGGTCAAGGAGACCACTGCCGGCCATAACTACCCTTTTTTCTTGATTAAACCGAGGGAACTGCATGATCCATGGTATCAGGTCATTTTCTTCCATGGCTCCTAATACATGCTCAAAGACCGGGTCATCCTCTTCTAAGAAGGCCTTTACCAGCAGTTTTGCCTTTCCAGGTGTTACATCATGATAAAGGATAGGTGGGAACCCGGGCCTGTCAATTATGACGAGTGGCTCGGCATAGCAATGCCCCAGGCAACCCACTGGAATGATACGGGCACTGATTCCTTCCTGCAAAAGTGCCTCTTCAAATGCAGCCTTCACATCTGCTGCGCCCGATGCCAGGCCACAGGTAGCCATGCCAATGAAGATGTTTTGGCTCCTATCCCCCTGCATCTCCCTGAAGCGTCTCTCTGCATCCACCTTTATGGAGGCAAATAACTCCTTTGATTTCTCTTTACTCTTTTGATTCACCTTGCCGTGCTTCTCTTTTTTCTCGTTCTTTTTCTATGTCAAAGCCCAGGATGAGTCCTTCTACCTTGCTTGGGGCCATATGTCCGTTAACGGTATCATCGACTATGGCCACAGGGGCCAGGGCACAGCATCCTACGCAGGCTACCCTGTCAATACTAAATTCCCTGTCCGGTGTGGTTTCACCTGCCTTTATCTCAAGTTTGCGTTCAAAATTCTCCAGGATTATGTCACCACCCTTAACGTGGCATGCTGTTCCAAGGCAGACCTTAATCTGGTGTTTGCCTGGAGGATAAAACCTAAACTGATTGTAAAACGTAGCCACCCCATAGACCTCACTGCTGGATATCTCAAGGTGTTTGGCCACCATTTGCAGGGCACCGGGAGAGAGGTAGTGATGTCTTTCCTGAATCATCTGTAAGATAGGAATTAGATTACCTCTTTCACTTACACAAGTCGTCAGCATTGAGGCAATATCAGGTAACATGGCCTCTTCTTCGATCTCGGTTGTATTATCCATGGAGATTTTCTTTTCAAAGTAGAGAAAATATCGTATTTTAAAAACTTCGGGGGGGTCAAGGAAAAATAGACGGGTCTCAGGCTTATGTTTCATCCAGCCAAATCAATACCTTGTCGAAATCCTCTTCTAGTTTTCTCATTGCCTGCCCCCTATGACTCACCCTGCTTTTCTCTTCAACCGACAGCTGGGCAAATGTCTTATGAAAGGGGGGATAGTAAAAAAGCGGATCATATCCAAACCCATTTGTTCCCACAGGCTTATTCATGATTATTCCGGAGCACCTTCCGGTGAACGTCAAGACCTGCCCGGTTGGCCTGGCTAAGGCAACGGAGCAAACAAAGGTGGCATTTCTATGCTGCTTCCCTTTCATTTGCTCAAGGAGTTTACGGTTGTTTTGATAATCGTCAGCTGATTCCCCGGCATAGCGGGCTGACAGGATGCCTGGCGCTCCTTTCAGGCAATCGACTTCAAGGCCCGAGTCATCAGCCAGGGCAGGGAGACCGAGAACTCTCGATGCGGACCGGGCCTTGTTTATGGCAATTTCCTCAAATGTCCTGCCTTGTTCTTCATATTCGGGAATCCCCATAAATTCAGAAAGCCCCCTGATCTCTAGAGGAAGTCCTTTAAAAAATAGTTCATACTCCCTCTTCTTGCCCTTATTACGGGTTGCCAGAACTAAGACTATCTCTGACATAGATCTTTGCCTTGTTAGAGAGAAAAACCAATAATTTTGAGTGAGGTTCAAGGCACCCTCCAAGGCCTCTAACGCGGTGAACCCCTTAACTTCAGAAACCAGCTCCCCTAAAACATATATCACTTGATTATTTATTAAAAGCTTTTTATATAGTGACTAACAATTCGGCCGTACCACTCTGGCTTTGCAGAAGGGCAGTTCTATGAGTGAAGGAGAGACCTTTGTTGTCGGGGATGTTCATGGTTGCTTAGAGATGTTAAAAAGGCTTATGGACAAGATAGAATGGAACCCGTCCAAAGATCGACTCATTTTTATTGGAGACTATATTGACAGAGGGGAAGATGCCAGAGGTGTTGTTGACTTTATCCTAAGATTAAGAGAGGATTCCCCTTTCGTTGAATGTCTTATTGGAAACCATGAGCAGATGTTTCTTGATTATTTGTCAGGTGTTAATCCCCATAGCTTCATATTAAACGGAGGTATCTATACACTGAGAAGCTATGAGGGGGTGAGGCGAAGCACGGATGATCCACTCATTCCATCTTCTCACCTTGACTTTTTTTCCTCACTATTACCCATGATTGAGCTCGAGGAATACTATATTGTCCACGCTGGTTTTCGCCCTCACATAAGGGTTGAGGATCAGGATCTTGTGGATATGATTTGGATCAGAGATGAGTTTATTTATTCTGATTACGATTTCGGCAAGGTGGTTATCTTTGGGCATACCCCACTTAATAGCCCTCTGATCATGAAGAATAAGATAGGTATCGATACGGGAGCCGTTTATGGAAATTACTTAACCTGTCTGGAGCTTCCAGAAAAAAGATTTCATTCAGTTGAACCCAAGTTAACCTAGGATGCACCTCTTCTTCCTTTGAGCTCAAGATATCCATACTTTTCGTAGTCAATCATACCCGAGCAACCCCCTTTTCTTCCCCAGGCAGTCTTCGCCCCGAAAGAATTTTGCTTCCCCAGAATTCTGGAAACCCCGGATAAGGCTATTCTTGACTTTAGACCTGTTAAGGGGTATTTTACCTGCAAATCATTATGTGAGCAATCCTTGACTAATATCTCAGGCATAGAGTTACCGGGAGGATAAGATTGATTGAACTTGTTATCAAAGGTGGACCCTTTATGTATCCGATCCTCTTTTGTTCCGTTGTTTCCCTTGCTATATTTATGGAGAGATTATGGGTGTTGAGGCGAGTGTTAATCATCCCGAGGGACTTTATTGTTAAGGTGGAGGACCATGTAAAACGCGATAAGATAGCAGAGGCAATTTTCCTCTGCCAAGGAAACAGCTCTTCAATCGCCAGAATCTTCCTGGCAGGTCTTAAGAATGCTGGTAGAGGGATGTGGCTGGTCAAGGAGGCCATAGAAGACAAGGGAAGGAGAGAGGGTGTTATATTGGAGAGAAATATAGGCGTCCTGTTAACTATTGCTAACCTGTCTCCATTGCTTGGCTTGCTTGGCACGGTCTCGGGTATGATAAAGACGTTTAATGCCATCTCTGTTCACGGTGTTGGCGCCCCTGCACACCTTGCAGGAGGTATTGCTGAGGCCCTCATTACAACTGCCGCTGGCCTTTTGGTAGCCATACCCACACTGGTTGCCTATCGTTTTCTTATAGACAAGGCTCAGGTCCTCATTTTTCAAATGGAGGAGAGCTCTATTAGGCTTGTAGAAACCATGGAGGCTAGCAAGAATAGTGCGCTTTAGTCAGTCAAAGAGAGAAGAAATCAGTCTGGGTATAAGCATTGCCCCCCTCATAGATATTGTATTCTTGCTCCTTATATTTTTCATGGTAACCTCTCATTTTGAGATTATAACCGGTATTGATATTACATTGCCTGACATCACCGAAAGAGGATCAGATCAATTCGCGGATACTATGATTGTGGCTATCGATAAAGCAGGGGATTGTTATCTAAGAGAGGAAAAAGTGACGTTAAAGGATCTCTATCTTCGGCTTAAAGGGAGTGCGGAACAAAAAGGGATTAACCTTATTTTGCAGGCCGATCGAGATGTTAAACACGGCCAAGTTGTCAGGATAATGGATCTAGCCAAGAAAGCAGGTGTTACCTCCATCGTAATAGCTGCCCAGTGGCAGCCTGAAGAGGTGTTTTGAATTTGGCGGTCTTTAAAAAAAGCTATGCTGCCTATATTCTGATTCTTTCCTTGGTTGCTGCCCTCTTGTTGGCCTGGGTAGGCCTCGGACGGCATGGGTTAATAGACCTCTACAAAATGCAAAAAGAAAAGGAGGAATATGAGGCTATCATAAGGGATCTTAAGGAAAAGAACAGGCTCCTGGCTGCTGAGATCAGGCGACTGAGGGAGGACAAGGAATACTTCGAGTCAGTGGCTCGCAGGGAGCTCGGCCTCGTAAAAGGGAATGAAATCATCTACCGATTTAACAAGGACGGGGAAGGTAACAAGAAAAGGAAATGATAATAAAGGCTAGGAGTAAACTTTAAAGAGGGGTTAAAAGTGACTACGCTGGATGGGATCTATGACGAAATTGTTGATAAGATAGCCACACCAAAGTTAAGGCTTGTTCTTCTGGAAGCCTTAAAGAAGGAAGTAGAACCGGAGAGAGTAATAAGGGCTTGTAAGAGAGTATTGGAGTCTTTCCCGGATGATATTGACACGAGAAAGCTTTTGGCGGAAACATATTTTGAAGGCGGATCTCCTGAACTTGCAGAAGCAGAGTTAGAAAAATTATGCAAGCAAATTGATGAGTTATCTTCTATTTTTAAACTCCAAGCTGAGCTTTTTAGAAAGGACGATAGGATCGAAGAGGCAATAGATTCCCTAAAGATATATCTGGCACATCAGGGCAGTGATGAGGAGGCAATCGGACTTCTCTCTGAACTCAGCTCGCCTCCTGAGGAAGAACCATCAGTTCTTCCAACCTCTACGTTGGCGGAGATGTATTACAGACAAGGAGAGTTGCAAGAGGCAATAAAGGTCTATGAACAGGTGGTTAAGGCCTCTCCAGATGATGAAGAAGTTAGAACCAGACTCAATGAACTGAAGGGAATGAAGGAACCTGAAGAGCGTAGAAGGACTAAAGGAGAGATGTTAAAAGAAAAGAAATTGAGGTTGATAGGCATCCTGGAAAGGTGGCTTGCTGCTATAGAGCAAAGAAAGCTAGAGACTGTGAATTAAGGGGTTGAAGGTAAGGTACTTTAGTTCATTACAAACACGGGAAACTCACGAAACACGATAAAGACAACAGGCTCCTAGAGGGGGAGAAAGGCCATTAATGTATACGACGGCGGATTTCAGGACTGGGCTAAAGATAGAATTGGAGGGAAAGCCCTTTACCATCGTGGAATTTCTGCATGTAAAGCCGGGCAAGGGCGGGGCATTTGTGAGAACAAAACTCAAGAACATGATTACCGGACAATTATTAGAGAAGACATTTAGGGCCGGTGAAAAGGTTGCTTCACCCAATATACAGGAAAAGGAGATGCAATATCTTTACCAGGATAAAGGTGAATTCTGTTTTATGGATACCGAAGCCTTTGATCAGGTGTTTCTGGCAGCCGAGCAGTTAAGGGACAAAAGGCTGTTTTTGAAAGAGAATACGGGTGTGAAGGCGCTGATATACAATGACAGGATAGTGGATATTGAACTGCCCAATTTCGTTGATCTACGGATTGACCAAACCGAGCCGGGGATTAAGGGAGATACAGTAACCGGAGGGAGCAAACCTGCTACCCTCGAGTCAGGAGCGGTTGTTCAGGTTCCTCTTTTTGTAAATATTGGGGACATCGTTAGGATAGACACACGCACAAGGGAGTACATTGAGAGGATAGAACAGGGATAAATCAATTGAGTAGGAGCTTTACCTTCAATTACATGGCTACCGGTGTAGGGAGCGTACCCTTTTTGGATGTAGATGATACCTGCCAGCGCATCCTTGAGGCCTTCCCAGATATTCCCTTCTGGCCCCAGTTTGTGAAACGAAGCTTTCTTGAAGAGATGACTGTACAGGCAAGCCAGGGGCTTCCACTGGTTGCGATGGATCATGAGAAAAACTCCATTTATCTCACCTGTGCCCATGATAAGGATCGTGAACTCACCTCTTTCTATGAGCATTTTATAGCCGAGGATACCGATTATTTCGCTGTTGGCCATGAATATGCAGCCGGTCTCTATAGGATTTCAGAACTGATTGGCAGGAGCCCTCAGAGTTATGGGCCCTTTATCAAGGGTCAGATAGTAGGCCCCATCACCTTTGCAGGTAGCCTCAAGGATTCGACGGGAAAATCCGCCCTTTACAATGGCGAGATTATGGACACCATAGTCAAAGGCTTAGCTATCAAGGCCCTGTGGATGGTTAAGAAGATGTCTGTATCCGATAAGAGGCCTGTGCTTTTTATAGATGAGCCATATCTTTCTGGTTTTGGTTCTGCCTTTACGCCTATTCTCAGAGAAGAGGTCATTGACTTTTTGAGAGAGGTCGTAGATTATGTAAGGTCCAGGAGTGATGCATTAACCGGGATTCACTGCTGTGGAAATACAGACTGGTCTATGATAATTGAAACAGGTGTTGATATAGTAAACTTTGATGCATTTGATCATATGGACTATTTCCTGCTGTACAGAAAGGAGATCGTCAAGTTCCTGGAAGACGGTGGGACAATTGCCTGGGGAGTGGTACCTACCACTTCCTTTAGGGGCGAGGAAACCGTTAGTGATTTCAAAATGCAGTTGCAGAAGGGGCTTAGCAGATTTTGTGAATGGGGAATTGATAGAAGCACGGTTGGGGAAAGGTCGCTTATTACGTCTGCCTGTGGCTTGGGAGCACTAGAGCCGGATAAGGCGGAAAGGATCCTGGAACTGGTATCCGATTTGTCAGCTGTTATGTCCGAGCTTACTGTCTAGTTACGATCTTCTAGAGCACAAAAACAGACTCTTCTTTTGCAGCCTCTATCTCCAGATTTGAATCTTTTTTCTTAGCCAGATCCTGACAGAGGATCGTTATCTTTATTACATCACTGTCTTTTCTGTCTGGCGCGTGGTGAAAGAGAAGCAGTTTCTTGGCATGAGCGTTCAGGGCAAGGTCAATTGCTGATTGGTAATCAGAATGTCCCCAACCCCGGTGTTTTGATATCTCTTCAGGTATGTACTGGCTATCATGGATCAGGATGTCTGCCTCCCGGCAAAAGGCGATATAATCACCGAAGGACCTCTTCTCCACATCGAGCTCGTTATCAGTCAGGAAGACAAGGGTTTTATGTCCCTCCCGAAATCTAAACCCTAAGCCCCCCTGGGGATGGTGGAGGGGAATACTGTCTATGATGGTACCATCAATCTCAAGGTGGCCACGGGCCACTTTGTCGATAAATTGTATGTTTGCCCTGAGCTCCTCGAACCTGATTGGCCAGAAGCCGTCACCCATTTTGTTATCAAAGCTGTATCTGAGGCCTTTCATACATTGGTTGTAACCATCGACCAAAATTCTGGTGGAGGACTTATAGATTGGCAAGAAAAAGGGGAAGCCAAAAATATGATCCCAGTGGATATGGGTAACGAGAAGATGGATATCAACATCTTCCCTGCGAGACTCAAATTCACTGCCAAGGGCACGGATCCCTGTGCCAGCATCTATTATTACCTTTCTTCCGCTATTGAGGTCTATCTCCAGGCACGTCGTATTCCCCCCGTAAATGATAGTATCCTTTCCTGGCACGGGGGTAGATCCCCTGGTACCCCAAAACTTTATTCTCATATCTCTGTCCCTAAAATGCGCAAATTCTAAAGATCTTCACGAATTAGCTATAAAGCCTCAGTAAATGGTGTATGGTTTTTGCCAATTTCAAGTGACATTACGAAATTGATTTGTTTCTGTCAATGCAAAAAAGAGATGAAAAGATACCTATGATTGAAGAGGCCCTAAGCGGGCTTGGTGCGCATAGCTCTGATTGTCACCTGTGCCCGAGGAGCTGTCACGTACAGAGGCATAGAGGGGAAACGGGTTTCTGTGCCGTTGGCAGCCTTCCTGTTGTGTCCAATTCTTGCCTTCATTTTGGAGAAGAACCATGCCTGAGCGGCTATTATGATTATAGGAACAATGTAAAAACGGGATCTTCCCTTTCTGGATCAGGAACTGTATTCTTTGCCGGTTGTAATCTGAGATGTATTTTCTGCCAGAATTATCAGATTAGCTGGAAGATCCACGGGTCTGTTGTTTCCACTGAAAGGCTGGCCTCCATCTTTCTACTCCTGCAGGAAA
>Ga0209636_10004117_pt1 | contig 14852 bp, 14 predicted proteins | sample DeeMarSWOR152_54_FD_187464 | JGI IMG/M metagenome (GOLD analysis project Ga0209636, IMG submission 187464) | Marine sediment microbial communities from White Oak River estuary, North Carolina - WOR-1-52-54 (SPAdes) (version 2) | ecosystem: Environmental > Aquatic > Marine > Intertidal zone >...
GCCCGCCCCGCTGTGCAGTGATCTATGCTCCGTATCACGCCATGGAAACGGTAATAGGGAATGGCAACCAGAAGGTCTTCCGGCTTATAACCGCGGATTCGACGGCTGGTATAATCCATGAGACTAACGTTGAGTTCCCCTGAAACTACCGGGTAAGCAACAGCCTGGTGACATGTTGACCCAGACATATCGATCCGCGGGGGGATGCCGGTGTCATAGCTATCGAGCGTGACAAGCCTGCATGCCTGCTGGGCATTGCAGATAAATAGTACCACATCCGGCCGGAGCTCTGCTCGGTCCAGAGGTGATAGAATAACATGGTCGGCAAGCCCGAGGGGTGGCGGTGTGCTTAAAGCTTGGGCCCGATGAAATGTTGCTATGGAGCAGTAGAGTTTTTCACCATTCACGAGAAACTCCTTGAGAGCCCTGTCTCCCTCTCCTTTCGGGCGTTCACCAAGGCCTAGATGCCAGGTCCCGCCATTACAGGCAGATGTCGAAGCCGTAAGATCGATGACGTTCCCATCCCTCGCCAGTAAAAGGGCGTCACATACCCGATGTTTCCCCTTCACCGATGTAGATGGTGGTCTCATCGAAAAGGTAATGGCTATCGGGCTCCCTTCAAGCCCCAGAAGTTCTCGGATGTGATCTGAGTCGGCCTTCCATTCCATCTTATCCCCCCTATTCAGCGTTCCACTGCTTATCTATTGCGTTGAGTCTCCTCTTTTAATCCGGTCATTTGCCATGGGAGTTCATCAAGGCCAATGTACCCTCAGCGATATTGCCCCATGCAGCTGATCGACGTTGTTTAAAACGGTGACCGGCAAGTGCCCCGCAAGTCCCGCCTTGTAGGCGGGGTCTAGAGGCCCAATGGGTCGAGAGGCACAATGGGTCTAGAGACATAATGGGTCGAGGGGCACAATGAAAAATGAGATTTCATTGGCTCGCATTCTGCTCGCCACTGCGTGCCCGGGAAGCCCCGCCCTGTGGGCGGGGAGCTTCACTCCAAAATACAAAAGACTACCCATAAAATCAGATAATTACATTTCTGCTCTTCTCATAGGATAATGCCTTTTACCGTTTTCCATTCTCAAATCCCATGCCTAATAGGTAACGACACCCATCGCCCTCTCCAGATTTGCCCGTGCAATATTAAAATCGCTGAGGGCATTATAGTAGTTGCTCTTGGCCTGGGTGAGCAGCGTTTGGGCATCCAGGACTTCGGTGGTAGTGGCCACCTGTTCTCTAAACCTCTCTACATTTATCCTGAAGTTCTCCTCGGCCTGCTCGACGGCCACGTCCGCCACACCGATCTTATCTTTCGCCTCTCGTAATCTCAGGTAAGCGTCCTTTACCTCCAGGGAAATACCATCCTCCACTTGCACCCTCGCATCTTCTGCCTGGACCAGCCTTATCTCCTTCTCCCGTACTAACTGTCTCTTCTTCCCCCACTGCCAAAAGGTCCAACGGGCATAGGCCATGATGTTCCAACTATCCTTATCCTCATATTCACTGCCCGAAACTCCCGGATCATCCCCCACCCTTTCGTAGTTGCCCGAAAACCCCAGGACGGGGAAATACTGACTTCTTGCTAGTTGCACCTCCTTCTTTACCCTTTGCATGTTGAGCTCAGCCTCCTTCAGTTCTGGACGGTTCCTGCGAGCCTTCGCCAAGCATTCCTCAAAGCTAACCTCCATGGGACGATACGCCAAGATGTCCTCCAACGTTACCTCCATCTCCACATCCCTCCTCAAGAGGGTATTGAAGCCGGCCTTTGCGATGGCCAACTCCACCTCCGCCTTGGTGAGGTTTTGCCTTGCCTGGGCCATTTGCACCTTAGTCTGCAGCAGGTCATTTTTGGGAATGATGCCCACGTCGTAATAGGCCTTAGAGACTTCGACTGCGGCCTCTAGTTGTTCAACCGCCCGCAGGCCAACTTCCCGAATCTTCTCGGCCTTAAGGATATTGAAATAGGTTGCCTTCACCTGGAGGACCAAATCCTGCTTAACAAGCTCAAAGAAGACCTTGGACAGGTCGACTCCGAGTTGGGTCAATCGGTAAGACCAGTAGAGAGAGCCTCCCGTGAAAAGGGGTTGGTCAAAACCGGTCGTCCAACCATAATTGGATCGTGTGCCAACCGGTGTTTCTATAAACCCGAATCGAGCAGAAGGAGCCTTGTTCAGGTACGTATACCCATATTCGGTACGAAAGGTAGGGAGAAAATCGGTGAAGGCGGCTTTCCTCAAATATTCGGCTCCTTTCATGCCCTCGCGGGCGGAATGTATAGCAGCACTCCTTTCAAGGGCCGTTTCCACCGCATCCTTTAGGCTCAATACCTCCGCCTCCTCGGTTCCCAACGCCTGTCCACCCATTAGCACGAGTAACAGGCCCATGACTATGATCCTCCTCAGCATAGAGCTACCTCCTCTCCTACGGATTTCGAGTCTCCTCACAGAACATTTTCATGATAACCGATCCCTTTGAGACTAGGGAATACGTCCTCCTTGGGCTCATGATCGGATCAAAGACGAACGAATGAATACGCAAACGCCCACTTGCAGTGCAAGCGATCTTTGAAATTGTGGAAAAGATGTCTCGGGGAGATAAGAGCGACTTTTTCAGAGGTCTCATGTTATCCCGCCAATTCGCTTTTTCCCTTTTTGGGGGTGCGAGGCCAAAATTCCCCCGGTATCCACGTCCTCCTCTCATCGAGAATATGGATAACCTCCCATCCTTCTAACACCAGGCTTTCCCCGATCCATCTTCTGTGACATCTCCAAGGCAATCTTTCAGCACAGAGAAATGTCGCCATAGAAGAGCTGCCGATTTCGGTGAGCTTCGATAAGCCTTCCCTATAATTTGGGTCAGCCATGTATTTTTCATACCCTCCCCTTCGATAACCACCCAATTCGTTACCAAGGTAAATATAGCAAAATCCAAACTCTCGTAAAACCCTTTCCAACCTATCCCTGATAAAATGTTCGAACCGGCTGGTAGGGAAACTTCGCACGTCAACAACGGTCTCAATCCCATAGTTCCGGAGCAGGGATATAAACTCATCCAAGGATCGGTTGCTGGTGCCGATGCTATAGATCCTCTTCCCAAATAGTGCTTGCTTCTGTATGGTCCCCACAGCTTCCTCCCTCATTACCAGAGAAATTGGAGCTTTTCCTCAAAATGATGCCGACGACCCAGTTTCCCGATCCTCTCCCTGAGCCGGAACCCGTACTGGTTCCTTTCCCGTTGGTTAAAGAGGATCTCCCTATAGAGAGGCACTAGATGGGGATAATGCTCTCTCAATACGGGATAGAGGGAGGCCCATACACCGGGTCTAGGGTTAAGCAGGTCGAGGTAGATCCAATCGACCCCAACATTTTGGAAGGCCGCAATAAGTCCCCCTAAATTTTCCTCTGTATCACAGAGATAAGGCATGATGGGGCCTAAGAAGGCATAGGTGGTAATGCCCTTCTCTTTTGCCTGTTTGAGAAGGAAAAGCCTCTCCTGGCCGGAGGACCCTCGGGGTTCAAAGATCCTCCTCAATCCCTCATCAAGGGTTGTAAGGGTCACACCCAGTTCCACTTCACGTCTTCCTTTAAAGAGATCCAAATCCCTGGATGCCAGGGCGCTTTTGGTCAGGATAGTGATGGGAAAGCCGTTAGCCAAGAGGATTTCAACGCATTCCCTGGTGATCCCATACTTTACCTCTACGGGCTGCCAGCCATCACAAACGGAGCTGATAAACACCCTTCCTATACGTGATCGTTTGACCTGTTTCATTAAAACCCGAGGCGCATTCATCTTCACATCCACGAAACGCCCCCATGGCTCTCGATGCCTGGTATACCTTATCATGAATCGTCCGTAGCAGTAACGACACCCATGTTCACACCCCAAATATGGATTCAGAGCATAATCAGAGAGGCCTGAACGGTTCAAAATGGATTTACATTCAATCTCCTCAATTATCAAGGCCAAAGGCCTGTCCTCCATAGACAAAACCCTGAGGACTTTCAGGTCTTCCGTGCGTTAAAGGGCTAAGTCCTTCGATTCATACATTCGATGGTGACTTTATTCAAATTTCAACTGAGCGACTGGACAGAGCCTTTCGGCAGTGAGCTACTCGCCATGAGCCTTCGACCCGAGCCTTTCGGCAGTGAGCTCAAGGCCGAACTGCTCGTCGATATGTTTCAGTCGAAGCACAAAGGCAATGGGGTCTCAGGGACGATGGGTCCTGTCGTCCCCGAATAGGTCTACCTCGATGGAGCCGATGCGGATAAGGCGAATACTGGAGGAATCCAGTTCCGGCGCCACAAAGGATATGGTACCCCTATGAAGATCCATATTCTCCAAGATTCCCAGCCCAATGTTGAAGTTTGCCTCGTCGTTGAGCCCTATCAATACCCCATTGAGACCTTTCCCCCGATAGCGAACCCGAAAGGGATTGACCACCTTTATCCCATCCAAGCTCTTCTTATACAGCTTCACCTCTCGGAAATAGGCGGCGAATTTCCTCGATCGGTTAGACCTCCTCTGTTCCGGTGATTTCATCCTAACCTTCTCAGGGGTTTTCAAACAATGAATGGCCATATCCGGTCGAAATTGATGGGGTCTGAGGAGACCCTCTATCTCCCTTTTCCTCTGAAGTGCAATGAGATGAGTTGGTTTCAACAGGTCAACCTTTTGAAATTTGAGCTCCCAAGCGGCCTCTCCGATCACGAAGCCCGTGGTATCGATGATGATAATCTCAGGTTCAAGCTGAGTCGCCCTGTCCGCAATCCTCTTGATCCCAACCAACATCTCCAACATATGCCCCCTGGGAGAGGTCGAACCCACGAAATACGAGGCCATTACCTGACCATCCTTCAGTTTTTGTACGGCTGAGTCAAACAGGGCCAATCCAATCGTGGTGGGGGGGCCCAAAACCGATTGCCCGATATCTCCATCGACGAGGGCAACGACATTCCCCCTCTGGCATAATTGGACGACGAGGAAATGAGCAAGGGTACTCTTCCCCGTATCCGATGCCCCCAAGATCAAGGCACTCCCCTTTTTGCCGTGGATGGCCTCGACCAGATCCATCCAATCGCCTAGGATCTCCCCTTCCATCAAGACCGGATCACCATCCACTTCGGAGCACCTCCTCGAATCGATGAGCATCTTCCATCATGGAGGTGTTGTTAAACATGAAATAGGTGGTCTTTCCCGTGCACCATTTCCCCTTGAGCTCAAGGAGGTCTTCGTTTGAATACCGATAGCGGTACCCCCACAACCCGTGGAGGCGGAAATAGCGAATGCCTCCAGAAAGGGGGGCTTCCCGAAGGGGATCAACGCAATGTACCAGTCCAGCCTCATCGCATATCTTCAGGATCTCCTCCCCGTCCCAGTTTCCCCTTGACTCCCAGATAAAGGTGAAATCCTTTCTGTCGATCTGCTTAAAGAAATTCTTGATATTGCTCATATGTTCTGATGTCATGCCGAAACTGGGGGGGCACTGAAAGATGATCTTATCGGCCCCAAGGCTCCTGCAAAACTGCTCGGTGGCCTCGAAGGCCTTAAAGACTTCATCGGTGGGCTTGAAGCATCCATAGTTCTTTCTCTTCTCCTCCGGAATAGCCTTTTTGAGCCGACGATAGGTTGGGCTGGTGGGCTTATGGGTGATGAGTTGCCATGCCTTGGCGGTAAATTCGAAGCCCTCCGGAGCCTCCTCCCGCCATCGATAAGCCGTTGAGAGGGTGGGAAGCTGGTAGAAGGTCTGTTGAATTTCCACCACCGAGAATTGCTCGAAATACCTTCGCCTGGCTACGGGAAACCCGCAACAACCGATCTTGAAGTCCATCCTCGCGGTACGCCTTCCCGCATCACCCTTCGGGACCGACCATATCAGAAGAGGCTCATCTGCTCCCGAGAAACTTCCCTTTCTCCCCTATCCTCAGGGGAAAAGATGCTGATCTTTCCGTAAACTCCATCATGGCCCGGATCAATGTGTATCTTCCCCTGTCTCATCCGAATGATCCCCTCGAGGACCTTCGGCGAGGCGATGCGCTTCAACTCATCCGGCGAAAGGTCCAAAATAATGGCGAACTCCGACCCTCCCGCCCGAATCAATCGTTCATATTCGCCTTCCACCGCTTTGGTTCCGACCCCGACGCCCAGGCTCTCCGCAATGATCTCTTCAAGGGGAATCAGGTGGATTGAAGGAATGCTATTACTGGGGATATAACCTTCCGCCCGATCAGCCATTTCATCTATCCGATGCATTACCCCAATGGTTAGCTTCTTCTTACAGATTGGACAAAGGTAGTCATTGGCTTTGGTCTGGAGAGGGGAAAAGACTACCCCGCAATTGCGATGACCATCGAAGTGATACTTACCCTCCTGGGGAAAGAATTCGATGGTGAAAAGAAATTTCCTGGGGTCCTTATCCCTGATGGTCCCAATGATCTCCCGATAATCTAAAGGGCAATCGAAGACATTGGCCTCTCTCCCCAATCGATTCGGAGAGTGGGCATCGGAGTTGGAGATCAGTGTTATCTTATCCAACATGGATAATCTCCAGTTCATCTCGGGGTCCGAGGAGAGCCCCGTCTCGATGGCGAAAATATGCTTGACCTCTTCCTCAAAGCATTCCTCCAGGGAATCGAACCCGGAATTGGCCCCAAAGATCGAGAACCAAGGGGTCCACGCATGCGCTGGGACCACCAAGCATTCACTCGAGATATCGAGGACGATCTTTACCAGCTCCTTGGCCGAAAACCCAAATATGGGCCTTCCATCTGAGCCCAGCTTACCCAAACTCCTCAACTTATCGTTAATCCCTTCCACCGCCGATAAATTCGGCGCGAAGATGAGGGTATGGACCTTTCTCAGCTTTCCTCCCTGGGAGAAAATGTTGCTCACCTCCCCGGTGAGTATGAACTTTGTCTCCCGCTCCCCACGTTTGAGCACATAGATCCCCTCATTGAAGGGCTCTAGTTTCGACCTCATCTCCGCAAAATACGTTGGATGGGTAAAGTCCCCAGTTCCCAGAAGGGTAATTCCCTTTTTCTTACCCCATAGAGCAAGGCCCTCCAACTCCATGTCTCGGCTGGTGGCCCGGCTATACCTGGAATGGAGGTGAAAATCTGCGATGAACCGCATATCTACTCCTTGGGTGGAGTCTCCCCACGTTCGAAGAAGGCCAATCGCTGTAGCGCCCTCAACTTCTCCCCTCGCCCGATCTTGGCCGTTGATAACGCTTGGCGAAGAACCTCAATGGATAGATCATAATTCTCCCTGTCCACAGGATAGGGGTGCCCATCTTTTCCCCCATGGGCAAAGCTAAATTTTACGGGGTCTCGAAAGCTTGGTTCGACCCCATAGACCAGTTCCGAAATGAGGGCGAGTGCCCGAATGGTTTTTGGGCCAACCCCCCGAGTGGATAAGAGGGCCTCGAAATCCGCCGGCTGTTGCTCATGGGTCATCTCCAAGACTTTCATCAACCATCTCGCCCCCCGATCCCCCAGGACGATTCCATGTCTCCGTGGAAGCTCCAGGTTCCGAAGCCTTTGAATCTCCGAGGTGATCAGATCGAGAGGCTCCGAGGCAATTTGGGTTGTCGTTTGCCTGACCCCTTCACTTTCCCTGGCAACCATGTTGAGAACTTTGTCCCACTGGTCGCAACAGATTGCGGAGTGGGGTTCACATACGAAGCTATCTAATCCATGGCCAAGCCAATGATATCTCCGGGCGTAGCCTGTATGTTCATTCATCCCCTGTTGCACAACACACCATGATCCCTCCTTGGTAAAGAAAAAGGTATGGTGATAGAGCTGATAGCCATCTTGGAGGGCCGCACTATCGACTTTGGCCGCCATCTTGCTTGCGTAAACGAGGCCACTTGCCTCTACGGAAAACCGATCACAAAATTCCTCGATCTCAACAGGTGTCTTCCTCGATACCCTTCCCTTCCCCCCGGCGATGAAGAGACCGGAATCCCTTTCCGTCCCCAGCAGCCCTTCCTTGAGCGCTCCACAGAGGGTGGTGGTTAAGCCACTGCTGTGCCAATCGAACCCCAATACACAGCCGAAGGATTGGAACCAGAAGGGATCAGAAAGCCTTTTCAACATCTCCAAAGGCCCGAATTGATCGATGATTACCAGGCTTATCTCCCGGGCCAGGTCCCTCATCCGACGAAAGAGCCAGGCCGGCGCCCTTCCGTAATGGAGGGGAAGATGGGCTGTCCCCATTCTCATCATCTATCCCCAAACCGAGGTATGATTCTGTGCTGTTGCAGTGATGCAGTCATGCGGTTATGTGTTGCCTATATTTGATTCAACTACGGGGGATATCCTCTATGCGGGGATATCCTCTATCAGAGTTGTTTTGCCAAGTCTTTCATATATCTCTGGAGTTATGGCCCTTACCTCAGTAAATGGGCATTCCCAATCCTGACCTTCCTCAACCCAGTTTCCTCCGCAATCTCCTTACACCTCAGGGCATGGAATCGAGAGGTGGTTGGAAGGTCAACGAAATAGAATTGTGGGTGGAAGGCGAGGAGGGAATAGGGAATCTCAGGGTTCACGGAGGCAATAAACCGGGAAATGCCCTTTATTTCAGCATCATCGATATATCCCGGTACCAGCAACGTGCTTGCGATTAGAAATGGAGGATCTGGCCTCTCGGCCACCCATCGGCCCAAATACTTGAAGTTTTCCATCGTCCTTTTATTACTTGCTCCGCAGAGGGCGAAATGAACTGGTTCGCTCCACGCCTTGAGGTCAAATTTTATGCATCCCCCCGATTTGAACGCTGTCTCAGCCATCCCCCTCAAAAGGGAGTGATTCATGGAACCGTTGGTCTCCCAGCAGACCCTTAGAATTCGGCCCTGACACCGTTCCAAGGCGATTTGGGATGTCATCAGTGAGTGGGGAAGTTGAGGAGTGGGATCTCCCCCAAAAAAACAGATGCAGCTAGTTTGATCATCGGTGAATTGGGCCAAGGTATTCGCGCTGATCCTCTCCTCCTGATGGATCCTCTCCCTAAAACTCCAATTCTGGCAGAAGAAGCAATTGAAGGAACAGGCTTGATAGAAGACGGCCAAATTCTTGTAACCGTATTCGGGGCCCTTGGTATGGGAAAAGCGGGGATATCCCGAAACAGACCCTCCGGGACAGACCCAATCGGCCACGCAGTTAGTCGGAAGGCTATCATAATACCATCCTAGGTTTCCCTCTTCCGATGTAATCCCATCCAGGACCCCCCCTCGATTTCTCCTCAACCCACAGTATCCCTGCTCCCCCTCGGGTATCCGACACCCATTGGAACAAATCTCACAGGATACCCCCTTGGGATCTTGAGGCGGTTTCAAGGGTAGATCAAAATGGCTCCTTGCGACTCTATGTGCCTCCTCGATCCGCGGCAACACCTCATCAAAATGGTCTCGAATACAATGGAGGCAAAGCTTCAAGGCTTGGGATATCTCCTCGGATTCCCTCCCGCAACGAAGACACGCCTCCTTTTCGCCCTTAATGCCGGTTATAATGCGCATTATTCCTTATTCAATCACCTTATAGACCACATCGTTTTCGCGGACACGCTCCCCGACTTTGATCCCGATATCCGCGCCAGGGGTTGCTTCCTCCACATTCTGGTTTTCGATCTGCATCGACCCCACCTCCTGGGTGAGATCCGTTGTATACCCTTTGATGTGAATGGTTTCTCCAACCTTCAAGCCTTCATCGGTGAGCCTAATAGCTGCAACGCTAATCTTTCCAAAAAATTTAATTACCACACCCACCTTCTTCTCTTCCATCGATCTTCCCCCTTTCTTTTTGTCCAAACCCCTTTCTTTTTGCCCTCAATCTTAATGATCTCGTAAAAAGTGAAGCTCCCCGCCCACAGGGCGGGACTTCCCGGGCACGCAGTGGCGAGCAGAATGCGAGCCAATGAAATTTCCTTTTTGATTGTGCCCCTCGGCCCATTGGGCCTCTAGACCCCGCCTACAAGGCGGGGCTTGCGGGGAACTTGCCGGCCAAAATCCGATGGCAAAAGAAAAAGCTCCAAATTCAAGTCGCGCAAATCCTGGGGAATAAGGTGTACTTACAGTACGCTGCAGTGACGAAGGATACAGCGCAACGCAGCCCTTCAGCTTTGCTCAGGGCCGTGAGTCCTTAGACCTTGCTTAGGACCGTGAGCCCTTCGACCTCGCTCAGGACCGTGAGCCCTTCGACCTCGCTCAGGACCGTGAGCCCTTCGACCTCGCTCAGGACCGTGAGCCCTTCGACCTCGCTCAGGACCGTGAGCTTGTCGAACGGCCTGTCGAACGGCAGTCGGACTTTTTACGAAACCATAATCTTAATCTCCCAGCCACTATATCACACATAATAAACAAAGAAAAGCGCATACCCCATCCCCACATCCATCACCTCATTCATACCGAGTCGTTACCGAAAAATGCCCCCTCCGCTCACCAAGCTGGGGTGCCCAAGAAATTTCGTATTGTTCGTTCTACGGGCATTTCCCGGGTAAATTACTTGGTCGATGCATCCAACAATGTGAAATGATACCCACCTGCTTGGGGATGAAGTGGTACAGGTGAATTTTGCATGTATTTTCCGCTGTTCCCAATTTCATGGTCTCGCAAAAAGTGAAGCTCCCCGCCCACAGGGCAAGGCTTCCCGGGCACGCAGTGGCGAGCAGAATGCGAGCTAATGAAATCGTATTTTTCATTGTGCCCCTCGACCCATTGAGCCTCTAGACCCATTGAGCCTCTAGACCCATTGGGCCTCTAGATCCATTGGGCCTCTTGACCCCGCCTATAAGGCAGGGCTTATAGGGCACTTGCCGGCCATAAATCAGGCCGCATAGGAAAAAGCTCCAGATGCAAGGTTCACGAATCTCGAGGAATGCGGCATACTTACCAGCATGGATCAATGACGAAAGATGAAACACAACAATGAGATGGACTTGTTAAGAAGCCGTCAATTTGAGGCGGTGGATTTAAACTGCCTTAGTCCTGAGATCACCCAGGACTCCCTCCCTGAGCCAATAAAATCGTTAGCGAAGCGTATACAAGGGGTTTAGTTACTCCCTCGATACATCAACCTCTCCGCCCTCTCAATCACCTCTTTTACCTCAATGAGTTCAAGGCACCTCCGATGATCACACCATTCAAACTTCTCCTCGGTACAGGGGGAACAGTCCAGGTCCTTTCTCAAGATGACCACCCTTTCCCCCCGAGGCCCCCACATTTCAGGATCCGTTGGGCCAAACAGCGCTATGGTCGGAAGCCCTACGGCGGCAGCCAAATGGGTTATCCCAGAGTCGTTTCCAATATAACATCGACATCTATCCAATAGTGCAGCGACGTGAATTAAAGGGATATCCTCGGCCCAAATGGGAATTATGGACCGCATCCTTTCCAATTCACTCCCTAGATAATCCCTTTCGGCAGGGCCGATAAAGAGGATTGTATTGAGCCGTAAATCACCAGTTATCTTTTCGGCCAAATTGAAAAAGTTACCAATGGGCCATAGCTTTTTTCTGCTTCCACTGCCAGGATGGAGGGCAACCAACCCCTTTCTCACCCTCTCATAGGCGCCCCTTTGACTCAACCATGCCTCGGCGACCCGCCTATCTTCCTCTAAAAGGAAGATCCTGGGAATTTTCCCTCCCCGAGGAATTCCCATCGATACAAGGGATGAGAGCATATGGTCGATGACATGAACCCTCCTTCCTTTCTTGGGAAAGGGGGAAATAGAAAAAACCTTTTTAACCCCGGTCCTTTTTACATTATTGGAGAAAATCCCATCCCGATCTTTGAGAAAGAGAAAGGCTTGATCAAAGCCCCCGAAATATCGTGAAATCGAACCATTGAGCTTACCATTTTTCAGGTAAAAGGAGCTGAGCCCACCTTGATCAATGGATTTCCCCATATCAACATAGTATCGTCCCTCCACGAGCTGAAGGATTCTGGGATAGGCCATCAATTCAATTCGCAACCCGGAATAATGGCGTCTAATGGATTCGAAAGCAGGGAGACAGAGAATAAAATCCCCCACGCCCCCTTGATGGATCATCAATATCTTCTCCAGCCTTATTTCCTCCATTGCCGGGGCTTCCACAAAATTGTGGAAAAGTATGTGGATAACTCATTATTGTATCGATGTAAGTATTGTAATATTCGAAAAAATTAGCACATTGCCTATATATTAGTCAAATTAAAACCCTAATAATATCAAATAGTTATCTTTTCCACGCTTTTCCCTGATCTCTGGACGGTGAATCACGGGGCTTTTCACCTATCCACATTCTCCTGGGAAAAAGAGGGAGTGGGATGATATCATGCTCATTCCACTTCTCGAAGGTGGGTCGCCGCCAACTCAGGGGGAGTTGAGTTGACGAAAAACCCCGTACCCCACTCGAAACCCTCCCTCAGCCCAATCCTCGGCCTAATCTCCACGTGCCAGTGATACTCCGGCTTATGGTATTCTTCCTGTATAGGGGAACTATGGAAGGCAAAACTGAAAGGAGGGTCTTGCAACAACCGCAAGAGGCGGCCGAAGATGATTTCCATTCCCGCGGCCAGGTCCCACATCTCATCATCCCCAATGGAAACGAAATCGGGTGCGTGTCTCCGTGGAATAATCCATATTTCGAAAGGATATCTCGAGGCAAAGGGACAGAAGAAGAGAAAGTGAGGGGTTTCAAGGATAATCCTTTTGCCTGAGGTAATCTCCTGCTTAATAATATCACAAAAGATACACCGCTCTTTTCTCCGAAAGTAATCCAAGGTTCCCCAAACCTCTTCATCAATCCTCCTGGGTATGACCGGCATAGCCAGCACATGGGAATGGGGATGCACATGGAAGACACCGGGATGGTTTTTGAGGATGACAATCTGTCTAAATCGTTTATCTCCGGCCAAGTCAGAGGACCTCCCCCTATAGGCCTTTAATATCTTCTGAATTTGATCCGATCCCATCCTCCCCAAAGCCCCATTATGATCCGGTGTCTCGATAATGATCTCATGGGCTCCGATGGCATTCATCAGGTCATACATCCCCTCGGGCCTCTTATCCAGCTCCCCTTCTATCCGGAAAAAGGGGAATTTGGCTGGCACCACACGTACCGCCCATTTTCCTTTTCCCCCCTCTTCGATGGCCAAGATTTGCTCAGGCGTAAGGGCCTCGTTTCCCGGACAAAAGGGACACGGCTCGATGGCCTCAAGTTCTCTATAGGGCTTTTTAAAGACCAGGTAATCCTTGGGCCCCATAGTCTCAGTAGTCGTAATAACAACCCACCTTCGAGCCACGGGATCTCTTCTCAATTCAGCCATTGAAAAATAACCCCGGAATAGGTAAAGACTTCTAGAGGGAAATCCACTGCTTTTTGAGTCAATATATTAGCGGTTCATTGGGGGGAAAGGATAAAAATTCTGGCCAATTACTGAATGTACTCAAGATGTTATTCCGATTTATGCTAAAAGGACGTCCACTTCAGCGAGTCCCCGCATTGAGATCACCGAAAAGTTTCTCGATGTAAAGCTTACATATGATCTTATTCCGATTGAGACAGTCCGAGCTCCTTTCCTCACGTTCATACCAGATACATCCGTTACATTCGGGCATTAATGGTCTCTTTAGACTTATGACTGTGTTTTCCTTCTGTTTTTCCATTCAATACCCCCTTACAGCTGTTAACGATTTGTATACGAATTGCCTTCCTCCCTCCTTTGAAACCTCCTCTGATCTCCAGATCAACCTCTTCTTGTAGAGGTTGAGCAACCTCGTCCCAGCGGTGTTCAATCCGATTCCTCCCTCCTGGGCTAATTCCCTCAAAATGATACTTCCCCTCTCCATCACTGAAACCAAGGTCTTCCTCAAATAATTATTTAAAAATCCGATGACTTGCCAGCCTCCTCCCTCCTGTAAATACAAGACAGCCAACTTCTTCCTCTCCAACGCCACTGCGATATTCTCCATTTGATTCGAGGATAGGCCTTCCAAGACGATGAATTTTTCTCCATATTCATTGCTTAAAAGCCTTGAAGTCAATTTCGCGATCACCTCATCAGCACAGGAGTAGTCAATAACCCCGACTCCTGAGAAATCAAAAAAGGCAACGGTTGGATCCGCTTCCATCATCAATTCCCGCTCCAGCCTTTCTCGGATAACCGCCCCCGTCTCCCTGGTTACGAGATTGTTCGATCCATTGAGCATCTCCTCACTCATGAACATCTTGAGATCGTAAACCTTTCCCTTCATTCCAACTCCTCAGCAAATCCCACCAATGATTATTCAACTAATTCAATTGAATTTATTGTAAAGAAAAAAATGAGCTCTGTCAAGGAAAAAAATGAGCTCTGGACGCGAATGAAAGCATTTATCGATAACTGTCTTGACTGAAATGAAACGACCGCACATGAGCGCTAAAGCGCTAAGCTCTGGAGTTTCACGAATGAAGAGAAAAAACGTCCTCCCTGAGCGTAAGTTGCTGAAGAAGTGGCGTACCCTTCGAGGGTAAGCAGGCCTCAGCCTGAGTCTTCAACCCTGAGCTCCATCCGGCCCGAGCGACTCGACATGAGCCTTCGACCCGAGCTCAGGCCGAGGGGCTCGTCGATATGTCTCATGGCCGAGAGCAGACCGAAGGGATTGGCCGAATGGCTTCGTCGTAACCGCAGCCGAACGGAGGGGAAATGTCGGGAAACTCTAGAAAAATCACTTGAGGTCCCTGAGTCTCGAGGGACCGCCTTACCCCTTCACCTCAATGCTCGCATTGTGACCAGCGCATTACCTTCATGGATACAGGAATTTTCCTCGGATGGTAATGATCGTTTATCTTTTCATTTCGGGCAGGATCAAACTAATCTGTGTCCC
>Ga0209636_10004118_pt1 | contig 14852 bp, 6 predicted proteins | sample DeeMarSWOR152_54_FD_187464 | JGI IMG/M metagenome (GOLD analysis project Ga0209636, IMG submission 187464) | Marine sediment microbial communities from White Oak River estuary, North Carolina - WOR-1-52-54 (SPAdes) (version 2) | ecosystem: Environmental > Aquatic > Marine > Intertidal zone >...
CGTCGGCATTGGCTTCGACTACTACTACCAGAAGATCGAAAACTTCAGAAGGTTCTAATGGTGAAAGGAGTGGAGATGAAGAAGGCATTCATAAGTATCGTGCTGGTCATTTCGCTGGCTTCCCTCACTCACGGCTACTACGAGAAGACGCAGCCCTTCAACCCGAGGCTCGGGACACCGAAACATCCTCCGACAGAGATCACGGACAGGCCGGCGGACTGGTGGGAGGTGTGGTGGACTGGAGTTGGTCAGTTCACCGACTTCGTGGTCTCGAATGTACTCGAGAATGGGATATGGTTCAATTGCGAGAACGAAGACTATTCGGGTGAATTCTCCTTCTGTGCCCAGGACAACTATCCTGCTCTTGCAGGTTACACCGGTGAATATCCCGCCGGTTCGGAACAGTATTATGTGTGGGACGCGGGAATGTGGATAGGAGGTCTCTATCCGATCATCTTCGCGGGTGATACGACGTGGGAGCCGAGAGTTGCGACTGCAGCCTACTACTCAGATCTCAATGCAATGGCCGCGCCTGAGATGAGTGCAGTGGGCATGGGTGGACAGATAGACCATAGCGGCAGGGGGCTCTTCTTCAGCGACATGAGAATACCCACCGGCTATGGGTATGCGCACGAATGGGAGCACATGTTTCCTCAGCCAGGCCTCGGATTGGAGGAGTGGCAGGTTCCCTGGCCATTCACCGACACCACGGTCAATGAAAGACGGAGGACGGCGTCACCAGGAAGCGAGGTCGCTCCTGGTGACATCATCTCTATTCAAGATACTTACGCGTGCGGGGGTGACTGGTTGCCAGAGGAAGACGCAACATTCCTGTGGGTGAGAGGGTATGACATCGCAGGGCTGGGAGTCAGGATCGAGCAGAGAACCTATTCCTGGAACTATGACTACAACAATGCGTACATCTATCTCAACTACAAGATCATAAATGTGAACGATTTCCCACTAAGAGATCTCTACGTAGGATATTTCATGGACAACGACGTTGGTTCGGGAATCAGTGAAGAGGGTCAGGGTGCGACGGATGATATGATCGGATTCGATAGGGACCTCAACCTTGGCTACACCTTCGATTCGGATGCGTTCGAACCACAATGGAAAAGCTCGGCCGGGTATGTGGGTTGCATGATGCTCGAGACACCTGGTGATGTAGGAATGACCGGGTTCAACACCTGGTTGTATGGCGACCCCATTGACGATGATGCTCAGGATTCCTTGAAGTATGAAGCTCTCAGAAACACCCAGTTCAAGGTCTGGACAATACCGAGGGATGTGAGGCAGCTGGCATCAAGTGGACCACGCCCTCTTCTGAGGCCATGGAAAGACAGCGGAGATGAAATGAGTTTCACAGTGGCCATTCTTGTAGGAACGACACTTGAGGAATTGACAGGCAGAGCAGAATTCGCTCGTACTCAGTTTGAGGCTGGATATCTTGGTTTCTCACCACCTCCTTCTCCTGAGGTGAGCGTGCAACCCGGTGATGGAAGGGCATACATCACGTGGGACGGTACTCGATCGGAGGGATACACATGTGCGTTCAGCAAGGAGAATACGTTCGAGGGGTACAGAGTATACAGGAGTCAGACGGCCTTGCCAGGCGAGTGGAAGCTTCTTGCGGACTATGACATTGCGGGTTCCGCAACCTGGGACACCGTGAAGGTGGAGCAGACGAAGGGGGCCTCGAAGCTCACGACTGGATTCGGAGGCTTCTACGGAAGACTTCCTGGAGACATACCGGGGCCCGAGTTGAACTTCGGTGACGGACTGTACACAATCAACTTCACCTGTCCTTGTGAAGTGGAGACAACGTTTTTTGGAGAAGACACCATAGTGGACGTGAAGGCGAACTACTTCAAAGTCTACAATCAAGTCACAGGAGAGCTTTACTCCTATAATCAGGCCGCACGAACGGATGCGTACGGCTACTCTGTGGTGGATCCCGTCTCAGGGACTGCGTATGCTGACAGCGCTTACGTCTCCGGAAGCTATGTCTACATCGACAGTTTCTACGTACTCGTAGAGAATGGTGAATTCGATCCTGAACAGCCTGGTTCGGACCTCACTCCAACTCCCGGAGATATCATCACCATCAACACCTACAAAGGAAAATCGGTGGGTGCGCAGATTGGCCTGGCCTATTCGTATGTGGACAGTGGCCTTGTCAATGGAATGACCTACTACTATTCGGTGACTGCATACTCGCGGGAGATCCCTACGTGGGGAGTGGCTTCCCTCGAGAGTGGAAAGACGGCAAAGAAGTTCTGGGTTGTGCCGAGGAGAGACGCCGTCAACTGGACAGGGCCAGGAGTCGAGGTCACGTCCACCAAGGGTGGGGGCGATGCGACCATTGATGTGTTCGTCGCGGATCCCGAGGCGGTAACCGGCGAAGCATATTTCATCACGTTTGTCGCAGAGGACCCGCTCACAGATGATGCAGATTACTGGCGTCTGTGGGACGAAGACTCGGTGCTTCTTCTCGACAACCGCCCGACGGTCAACGGCGAGTTGAACAATCCCCTCGTGGATGGCCTCTCGTTCTCTGTGGAGACCGTCAAGCAGACTCACGTGGACACGACCAATACGAAATGGAGCTGGACTCAGGATAGCCCAACGTACTACTTCTCTGCGGCGATCAATCCGAGACGAGAAGCGAAGGCCGATTACGAACTCACGATGGATGTATGCACAGACATCAACGGTCTTGCATCCCCAGTGTGCGTTTACAGGATGACAGGGGAGATGGTGGTCCCCGGTTACTTCCGGTATATCGACCAGGCCCCATTCGATACGCTGAGTGTGGAAGACCAGGTACTGGTACTCGACACTGCGGACATACGTACACTGGTACTGACCCTTACCGTGAAAGATTCCGCTGATATAGATACCACACTCATCTCAACACGTCCCATGCCAGGCGATCGATACAGAATCAAGATGATGAAGCGAACGACCACAGATGATGAGTATACGATACTGACGACACCACTCATGTCAGACAAGCAGTCGTACGAACTTGACGAAGTGAGAGTGGTTCCGAATCCCTACTACATCAGAGCTCCCTGGGACAGGAGCAGATACGAGCAACAGGTGTGGTTCCAGGGATTGCCGTCTCAGTGCACCATACGGATATTTAATGCTGCCGGACTGCTCATACGCACCATACGACACGACGCGACGGGAGCTGGGGCAGGTGCTCACGCGTGGGACCTCCTGAACGAAGACAAACAGAATGTGGTGAGTGGTCTCTACATCTATCAGGTGACCGCACCCGAGGGCAAAGAGAATGTTGGCAAGTTTGCCATAATCAGATGATGCCGTACTACGATTGGCAAACGACAGAGGTGAAGGGAGGTGTTGAATGAGGGCGTTGGTACCCATCATAGTCGCGTTTTCCATTCTGTTCACCGGTTTCCCATCTCAGGTGGAGGCAAGGCTCGGAGGTTCTGGTGGAGCGTTTCTTTCGATGGGTGGCGGTGCGAGACCCCTTGCTCTTTCCGGTGCCTATGTGGCTTTTGCGGAGGGGATCGACGCGATCTACTGGAATCCGGCAGGTATCGCAAGGGTTGACAAATCTTCTCTTGTGTTCTCGCACGCACTGCTTTATGCAGATATGTCCCACGAGAATTTCGCGTTCGTCCAGCCTCTCACCGATGGAGCTTTCGGCATCAGTGCGCTGGCCTTGATTTCGGGAGACATCGAGATCACCGACTACGAGAATCAGGAAGGAACTGGAGAATTCTATTCCGCAAACGACTATGCAGTAGGATTCTCGTACGCCAGGATGATGACAAAGAAATTCACTGCCGGCTTCACGATGAAGGTGATCAACCAGAATATCGCCAAAGTGTCGGCAACAGGGGTGGCATTCGACCTGGGCGCAACGTACAACACGGAATTCCACAATTTGAGGTTCGGATTCGCCGCGCAGAATTTCGGGGTAGATATGTCGTACGGAGGTGAGGACCTTGAGATAAAAGTGGGTATAGGCGGAGACAGTCTCAACGTGGAAGAAGATATCCTGGCAACATACAAATCGGAACCGTACACCTTGCCACTCACCTTTCAACTCGGTGCCGCAGTGGATCTCTACAACAGCGCGCAGCACAGATTCACCGTCGAAGGTGATCTTGTCCATCCCAATGATCAGGAAGAGACCTATGCGGTGGGCGCCGAGTACTCGTACCGGGAGATGCTCTTTCTCAGAGCTGGCCACACGCAGAAGAATAGCCGCGGATTCAGTGGAGGCGTGGGACTAAAAGTCATGAATTTCCAGGTCGACTTCAGCTTCGAGCAGCATAGTGAGCTGACCGATATCAAGAGAATATCTCTGGGATTCAACTATTGATTCCGGGGGAGTAGTAGTGAATTTGAATCTGGAAGAACGGAATAGAAACTTCATGATGGGGGGGTGAGAGACTCTCGAATGTGAGAATTGCCTTCAGTATATGAAAAGGGGGGGAAATGAAGAAGAGAAGTTTGGTTCTTTTGTTGGTCTTCGTGGCAGCGGTCTGTTTTGGATCGACTAGATTCCCCATGAAAGGGGAAATCGCTCGACCAGAGAGAATACTTCCTCCGATGGTGGGGGATGAGATGGTTCCCGCCCAGCCAGGTGTCTCGGGGGCAGTTCAACTCTTCCAGCCCTACGCTGTGGATACCTTTGGATCCACCACCTATGACTGGCAGTACAACGCGTGTGCAATAACGAGGATCGTGTACGACCCGGGTACGAATCTGACTCATGTCGTCTGGACATGGTCGAATATTTGCGGGAATGACGCCTTTCCTGACAGACAGGTGTACTACAACTGCTACGACCCCGCGCAGGTTGACCCCTGGATCTGCTTTGAAGGAATGGATGCTGGTTGTCCAGTGCAGACGGAGAGGGCAGGATATGCGACAATGGATATCAATTCCAGCGGTTCCGCTGTGGTAGCGCTTCACCGCGCGGTAACGGGGTATGCGCGCGCTTCCGTTGGTGTAGACCTCCTGCCCGGATTCGGGGTATTCAGCATGTACGACGTCTGTACTACGCCTGTGTATGTGATATGGCCGAGGGTGGCCGTCGACAAGGATGATAACATGGTGGTCGTCGTCCGCAACGCAGAAGAGGGCGCGGATGATGCGTACTACAGCGTTTCTGATGATGGAGGTCAGACCTGGACCTGCCCCTACACATTTCTCGATTCTATCAGTTCCGTGTCGCAGAATGCATTCGGTTCGAAGCAGTCGAACAGTTTGGTGATGATGTGGACGAAAGAGCTGGCGGCAGATAGATACAACGATCATCTCTACTATCAGCTCTCCACAGACGGAGGCCAGTCCTGGGGAAGACCGAGAGATGTCACCGCGTGCATAGAAGTGCCGCCTGGCCACGCGTACGAGTGGTGGCAGATGCGTTCTTGCCTGTGGGGAGGAGCGGGAATGTTCGATGCGGATGATCAGATTCACATGGTCTTCTCAGCTACCATGGCAGTGGGAGAACCTGGCTACTACTATCCATACATGTCCACGGCGATATGGCACTACAATCCAGATGCGGGATGTCATCCTATCACGCTCTACCCTTCGTACTGGACTCGTGCTTGGAGTACCACATTCGGAAACACCCAGATTGCGGATAAACCGAGCATCGCGCAGGACCCCGCAACAGAGTATTTCTACTGTGTATGGCTTGAGTATCCGTACGACCAAAACGATCCTGGCAATACAGCCTACCCGGTGGGTGAACTGTATGCCGCGCGGTCGATGGACGGTGGTGCCACATGGGGGCCAAAGGTCAATCTCACCATGACTCCACAGGGCTGCGAGGTGTTCCCCCATTTTGCGTCTGCCGTGAATGACACTCTGCACGTAATGTACGAGTACGACCTGCAGTCAGCCTCGTATGTTCAGGCAACATCCGATTGTACGGACAATCCGTACCACTATCTCAAGGTTCCAGTGATCGAAGGCGATGTCGAGGTCGTCTCCATCGATGACCCTCCGCACTGGGGTATGGGTGTAGATACGACGACGTTCTCTGATAACACGTACACTCCGAAAGTAACCTACCGGAATGCAGGAGCGGAGCCTGCCTCATTTCAGGCGAAGTTTGAGGTATCGACTCCAGTCTATATCGCCGACATCGGGATGAACGCCGAGGATACCCTTTTCTCGTGGGCAAGTTTGCAGTATGGGATTGTGGAGGTGGCTGATCTTGCAGCTGGCGCGACCATCCAGGTCAGCTTCCCTGCCTGGACCTGCAGTACGTGGATGAGCGGGTACTGGGCGCACTACAGGGCATCTGCGTGCCTGCTCGGGGATGAGAACATCTCAAACAACAGTCGTGTGGACAGCTGTATCGTCGACTCCGTGGATCAGTACGAGGGTGTTCACGAGATCCCGGTAGTCTCAGGAAGCCTGCCGCTTTTCCTCTCTCAAAACTATCCAAATCCTGTGATTTCGAAGACGACCATACAATATCAACTGCCACAGAACGGTAAGGTATCGCTTGCGATTTATGACTGTAATGGAAGACTGATCAAGACCCTTGCCAGTGGATATCAGTCGAAAGGTATACATGAGGCGACCTGGGATGGGCGTGATCAGCTTGGCGAACACGTGTCGGGTGGCGTGTACTTCTACAGGCTTCTGACCGTGCAGGGTAATAGAAGTCAGAAGCTGGTCCTGATAGACTGACAACAAGAGGCCGGTGAGCGTTCTGTTCACCGGCCTCCCAGAGGGTGCGCAAAGTGAAAGCGATCGTTGCGTTCTTTGCCATCGTGCCGCTCGGGCTCGGATTCGCAGTACCGCTCAATCCTGAACTCGTGGAGAATCTGAAGAGGGAGGGGCGGCTGGAAGAGATTGTGGAAATGCATAAGAGGGCGAGAGTGCGCGGTGTGGATCAACCGAACCCCAATCCACCGGAATGGGATTTCCGGAAGGGCAAAGTCGAACAGCCTGCAGTGGTCATACTCGCGGACTTCGATGACAACATGGCAGATACGGTTGCATACCCATCGTTGCATTACGAGACGATGCTCTTTTCGGTGGGGACCTATCCGACCGGAAGTATGAGAGACTACTATCTCGAGACCTCGTACGGAAAGGTGGATATCACTGGAGAAGTGACGGTATGGCTGAGAATGCCAGAAGCCTACAGCTACTACGTGAACAACGTGTACGGATTCGGTTCCTACCCTCGCAACGCACAGAAACTGGTGGAAGACGCTGTTCTCGCTGCCGACTCACTCATCGATTTCTCCAGGTTTGATGCGGACGAGGACGGGTGGGTTGATGCGCTCTTCGTTGTCCACGCGGGTCCTGGTGCAGAAGTCACAGGCAGTCCGGCCGACATATGGTCCCATCAGTGGGTCACACACTCTGCCCTTCTGGTGGATGGTGTGCAGGTGTACAGTTATTCGATGGAGCCTGAAGATGGGAAGATAGGTGTCTTCTCCCATGAGCTCGGACATGTGTTCGGTCTTCCGGATCTCTACGACTATGACTATGATTCTCAAGGGGTGGGTTACTGGTCGATCATGGCTGCAGGTTCATGGGGAGGAGGGGGTGCGAAACCTGTTCACTTCGATGCGTGGTGTAAGAAAGCACTCGGGTTTCTGACACCCATCAACATCGTGACCTATCTTAAAGATGCACCTATTCCTCAGGTGGAGACGGATACCATCGCGTACAGGCTGTGGACTGAGGGGACGGCAAGCAACGAGTACTTCCTTGTGGAGAACCGAAGGAGAACTGGTTTCGATGAATTCATAAGAGGTGAAGGACTTCTCATCTACCATGTGGATGAGGATGTTCCGAACAACGACAATCAGGAGCACTACAAAGTGGCGGTGGAACAGGCTGATGGGGATTTCGACCTGGAGGAGAACGTCAACTCCGGTGATACGGGCGATCCATTCCCTGGCTCATCGAACAATAGACTGTTTGACGCTACTAGCATACCGAACTCAAATGCCTATGACGGGAGTGAGACCGGAGTATCTGTGTCCGACGTATCGGACGCGGACAGCATGATGACTGCCGATCTTGCGGCCATTCTGTGGTCGCCGCGGATTGAGGCTGTTTCCTCCTCCGTCGTCGATAGTACTGGCAACGACGATGGAAGAGCAGATCCCGGCGAGACCGTTCAGTTGATCATCGCCGTCACCAATCGCTGGCTGGATGCTACAGAAGTTCAGGGCTTGCTTTCCACGAATGATTCGTCCATTCACCTTCTTCAGGATTCGGTCGCTTTCCCAGATATCAGAAGGGATGAGGTGGTCGAGAACTCGGACTCACCCTTCATCTTGGAGGTGGATTCATCCGCCCAGACCCACTACGTAAGCTTCAGACTTGAAATAAGGGCGCAACCTGGAGATTACATGACCGAGGACAGTGTGAGGATCATGGTAGGAAGGCCAGATATACTGCTTGTGGACGACGATGAAGGAGACAACTACGAGATCTTCTATGAGTCTGCCCTCTGCAGCCTTGGTCTTCTGCACGATCGGTGGGACCACTCGGTGAAGGGCACCATAGGGGAGGAGATTCTCAAATATGTTGCGGTGATCTGGTTCACGGGGAACGACAGCATCTCCACCCTGGACACGGGTGATATCGCAGACCTTTCTCAATTTCTGGACAGTGGAGGGTCTTTACTCATCACCGGGCAGAATATCGGTGAAGACATAGGGAGCACTCCGTTCTACTCCCACTATCTGCACGCCCAATGGTCTGGAACGGCAGAAGACAAGTACTTCGTCGAAGGCCTGGCAGGTGATGAAGTGGGGGACGGACTGAGCTTCATCATTCTGGGCGCAGGAGGTGCATCGAATCAGACCTCACAGGATGTGCTGAGTCCCACAGTTGGAGCCGATTCCGTATTCGTCTATGCAACTGATGGTGTTGCCGGCGTGAAGTACGAAGGGATCTACAGAGTGATCTATCTCGGCTTTGGATTCGAAGCGATCAACAACCGCGTCCCACCAGGTTACTCCCACAGACCTGAGGTTCTGAGGAGAATACTGACGTGGTTTGGGATGGAAGTGGGTCTTGAGGAAACTTCTGAGTTCATGATGCCGGTCTGGAATGAGCTTCGAGTGAAGCCGAATCCGTCGGAGGGTGCTCTGGTGGTGAGCTATACCCTTCCCAACGCGACAATGGCAACGCTCAGTCTGTACGATGCTTCGGGAAGACTGGTCAAGAAGCTCCACGATCGGTACGAGGGGAATGGGTCCTATACCCGTTCCTACAACCTATCCCTTCCCTGTGGAGTCTACTTTCTTCAAATGAAAGCAGGTGCTCGCAGGAGCAGTGCAAAGGTAATAATCGTGAGGTGAACTGTGGCTAAAAAGGGTGTCGCCTTCATTTTTCTCCTCGTCCTTTCCTCCTCGGTACTCGCCGCGGACTGGGTGGAAGGAGAAGCGATAGTGCAAATCGCACCCGGAATGGCGGGGAAGCTTGGCAGTATTGGGTCCATCGATAGTCTGAACCGAGTCTTCGGGGTGTACGAGATGAAGAAGATCACGAGGGGAGAACCTTCTCGGCTGGATATGGAGTATGGACTGGACAGAGTGTATCTTTTTAGATTTTCTCGCCAGATGCAGCTGCCGGATTTCATCCGCGCCTATGGCCAGAATCGGTGGATAGAACGGGTGGAGCCGAATCACCTCTGCCGACTCTGCCTGGAACCCAACGATTCGCTCTTTTCGTCCCAGTGGAATCTGCGGAAGATACAGTGCGCTCCTGGCTGGGACATACAGACAGGAGCTGACTCAGTGCTCATCGCGGTCGTTGATGCAGGAATCGAGTGGGAGCACCCTGATCTCGAGGACAATCTCTGGATCAATCCTGAAGAGGATTTGAACTCCAATGGCCGGTTCGACGCGTGGCCTGACACCCTTGGCGGTGACATAGACAGTGTCGACAACGATGGGAACGGGTATGTCGACGATGTGATCGGATGGGACTGGACTGATGACGACAACGATCCCACACCCGTTTTGGTGGGAGAAGATCATGGGACATGGTGTAACGGAATTGCGAATGCGGTTACGGACAATGTTCACGGAATCGCGGGGGTCGCCTACAACTGCAGGCATATGTCCCTCAGGTGCACGTACGATGCCACACATATAGATGTGTCGGCTGCGATACAGGCGATCAACTACGCGAGGCAGAACGAAGCTCATGTCATCAGCATGAGCTGGGGAGGATACTACGTCAACACCACGCTCGACAATGCACTTCAGGCAGCCCATGCCGCGGGACTGATCCTGTGTGGGGCGGCGGGAAACGAAGATAGAGAGACGATACACTATCCCTCCGGATACGATAATGTCATTGCGGTTGCTGCAACGAATCAGACTGACTATCTGGATCGCAGCTGGTCTCATTCCAACTACGGTGATTGGGTTGATCTGTGTGCTCCAGGGTATGGCATATACGGTACCGATCCCGGTCATGGATATTCTGAGGGCGGTGGCACGTCCGGTGCGTGCCCTCAGGTGGCTGCACTGGCGGCTCTTCTGAAATCGCGTTACCCGGACTCGTCCACAGCATTCGTTGAGAACAGAATATTCAATTCCTGCGACTCAATCCCAGACAGTCTCTTCGCACAAGGGAAGCTCGGGCACGGAAGGATAAACGTGTACAAGGCGTTCATTCTGGGTGACTACTGCTGGTTGAAGCTCTCCCACGTGGAGATCGATGACTCCACAAAGGGTAATGGGAATGGAAGGGCAGAACCCCAAGAGACGGTCTTCGTCGTGGTCACTGTGGAGAACCGTTTCCCCTGGGCAGGTGCGTCTTCCGTACAGGCGAGACTTGGAGCCGGGTCACCTGAGGTGGTGGTTCTCGATTCCCTGGCGGATTTTGGGAATATTCCCTCCAACTCTTCGGCAGATAACAGTGCTCACCCATTTTCATTCACTGTGGGCTCTGTACAGCCGAGTCTCTTCACCTTCTACCTGGACTGGGAGGCCACTCCCGAGAGCTATGAGCCGCGAGACTCTTTTGAGCTATTCTTCCGCTTCCCGAAAATCCTCGTGGTGGATGATGACGACGGAGCGTCGTATGAAACCGAATATGAAGCCACTTTGCACGATTTAGGCTACCTTTTCGAGTCGTGGTCGATACAGCAAGATGGAAGGCTGGGAGAGAAGGCACTGGACCACTCAATCCTTGTATGGTTTACCGGAGATGATTCTCTGACCACTCTTACCGCGGAGGAACAAGAGGACATCTCAGCCTTTCTCGATAGTGGAGGTCATCTCTTCCTTACCGGACAGAATATCGGTGAAGACATTGGCGGTACTCCGTTCTACTCAGATTATCTGCACGCTGAGTGCGTCAATCCGAGTACAGACGAGGTCTTCATCGACGGAGTGGTAGGTGACGAGATTGGTGACGGACTCCAGATTGCGACTGCGCTGAATCAAACGTCGAGAGATGTGATACGCCCCCTGGCGGGAGCGGATTCTATTCTCATGTACGAACCAGATTCTTGCGCAGCGATCAAGTATGAGTCAGGATACAAGCTGGTCTACTTTGCGTTTGGATTTGAAGGAATTCATGAACACCCGTCCCTGGCCAGCAAGAGTGAGGTGATGAGCCGCGTGCTGCACTGGTTCGATCCAACGATCGTGGTCGAGGAAGACAAACCCATTCTGCCTGGATGCACAAAATTCTTCGTCCACTGCTTCCCAAATCCCTTCATCAGCAACACGACGATCGTCTACCATCTGCCTGAAGCCTCGAGTCTGAGGATTTACGATGTGGCGGGAAGGCAGGTGAGGGCGATCTCCCCCGAACAGGACGGGTCGGGATTCATCGTGTGGCATGGAAGAGACGAGTATGGAAGAAGGCTGGCACCCGGGGTGTACTTCCTGCGAGCCAGTCTGGGAGAGTCAGATCTCTCGCGAAAGATGCTGATCCTCAAGTAGGACCGGTCGTTCCACAGAAATCTATCACTGTCAGGCAAAACACCATCTGGGGAAAGGTGTGATACTACTTCTCACCCCTTCAGCAAGCACGGCTGTCTAAAACGTAACTACCATCTTGCGCGTGGCCACATATTCAGCGGTCTCTATTCTATAGAAGTAAATTCCAGCCGCGACCCTGGATCCCTTGTCGTTTTTGCCATCCCACCTGATAGTCTTAGGCCCTGCCTCCTGCCATCCACGGACAAGCGTCGTGACCCTTTCACCGAGCATATTGTAGACAAAGAGCCACACCTGGCAATCTTCCGGCAAGTAGTATCTGATTGTGGCAGGAATCCTTGAAGGGTTCGGATAGGTCTGGTAGAGAGAATAGACTCTTGCAGATGCGGGTTGCGTCTCTTCCGACACGTGGGTGAAGAGATCTCCATACGCACCTGTTCTCCGCGGATTGCCACGATACATGTTCCAGTACAGATCATTTCCTTTGGTGTATTTCACATCAAGGACCGAGAGGGAAGCGGTGTTACCAAAGACGATTTCATAGTCTCCATCTGAGTCAATGTCTTCAATCGCAGGAGAGGATTGTATTTGATTCTCCGTAGACAGGGGAAATGGTGAGAGGAGAGATCCGTCTGGCTTAAACGTATAGACATTCCCACTGTTTGTAGTGACGATGATCTCAGGGCTCCGATCACCATCCATGTCCGAGAAACACGGAGAAAGACCATAGCCATCGAGAGTCTTTGGCCACCCGGAGAGAACATTCCCATCTTTCGTGCAGACCCACAGAGCCTTGCCGGACGTAAAGACTATCTCAGGACTTCCGTTTCCAGTGAGATCTCCAAACGCAGCACAGTATCGTACCCCACTCTCTGTGGGAATCCGAGTGAGCTCCTGTCCATATCCATCAAGGATGTAGAGATTGCCGTCGAGGCATCCGATCGTCACCACGACTCCATTAGCGTCTCCTATCGAAGGTTCAGACTGTATAGTTCCAGTCGCAGCGAATTCCCACAGGAGCTCTGCCTTGATTGAGAGCGCATAGATTCTGTTTGAAGCGTTGACAAATACAATCTCCTTCTCACCATCGCCATCGATATCAGCAACTGCACTTCCATAACGGACTGGACTTCCAGAAGCATAAGGAAAGCCGGGAAGCTCTGAGCCATCATGATGAAGGACGTGCACGCTGCCCGCAAGGTCTCCAATGACTATCTCCAGATCCTTATCGTCATCGAGATCACAGAGAACGGGCGTAGCGATATAGGGATTGCCCGTGGATGTGCTGTTCAGAAGAACTCCGTCTGTCCGTATCACATACACGACTCCATCCCAGGAGCCAATGACTATGTCCAAGACACTATCGCAGTCGACATCGCCTACAGCGGGTGAGCCTGCAATTCTTCCGCCAATCGTGAACGGGAAACCGTCTGCATCAGTTCCACCGAAGTTCTTTACGTAGAGATTTCCATCATTCGAACCGCAGATGATCTCCTTGGTCCCATTTCCATCGATATCAACAATAACAGGGGAAGACTCTACTACACCAGTGGCGACAGGCCATCCAGCCTGATTGAGCGTTACTGCAAGCTCGAATCGGAGGTCGGTCGAATACGTGCTGTCATTCTCAAGGGTTGCCTCTAACGTGAATATGAGTGGGAATCTTCCGGCTTCGTCAGGGGTGAGTACACGGAACGGATTGGAGTTGGACTGCACTGCGCGAGGAGGGAGGTCACCATAGCTATCGACACTGTCAAGCACCGTCACTCGGCCATCTTCTGAACGGAGGACTCCCACGACGTCTGAGGCTGCCGCTCCTATATTTTGCACGGTGATGGTCAGCGTGGCCTGTTCACCAGGATTCAGTACTGAATCTCCATCTCCCTCTGTCTCGCTCACCTCCAGGGCTACCTTCACCAATTCCGGAAATCGTGGCTCCGCAGGTGTCATGGCGATAGCTGGGTCCCATATGCAATCTCCCCACTTTATTCGGAACCATCCAGCCTCTCCCCAATTCGTGCCCCAGCTATTCTTGCAGATCCAGCAACTCTCCGCGTCGTTCCAGCCTAATAGGACGACGGCGTGGGAGCCCTCAAGATCACCCCAGACGTGTTCGTAGACGCCTCCTCTATAACTGAAAAAATCGGAATATACCAGCAGCCCTACATAGAGGGGTCCATCCTGGAGGAAGTACTTGGCAGAGTCCAGAGGAATCCATTGCCAGCTCTCCACCGTTCTTACCCTGTTCTCCCAGTCCGAACATCTGTCCTCGCAGTAGACACCCGATGCGCGATCTGCGGCCACATAGGGAAAGCACTCTTCGTCTGGAGCACCATGATTGAGAAGATACTGTGCTGTTCCCTCAAGACTGTATCCGCTGCACCCATTCCCAGACGGGTGGCAGCAGACGACCAGGTATTGCTCGGAAAGGTCCACATTGACGTCTGGTGCCTCATAATCAATCTTTATTCGTGGTTCGAGAGCTCCAAGAGCTCCAAACGCCCAGCAACTCCCACACTGACCTTGATCCTTGATCGGGGTCATCCAGTTCTTGCCGTTCACATCTCTCCAATCGAGTGCGGAATCGAGCACAGAGACGAGATTCAATTCGCTCTTCAATTCACCAGAAGGTATCAGTCCACACAAGTTCTTTCTCTCCTCGCGAGAAAGCTCAGAAACCGAAGTGATACCTGCCGTCCAATTGGCGTTCTTCTGTTGTATCGCCTCCCGAATAGACTCTATTTCAGCTTGATCTGCTACGATGCTACCGACGAGAAAAGAGGTGAGGCAAATGGCGGATAGGATTCTACTCTTCATGACACCCTCCCATGATTTCAGCCCAAGCATACAATATCGCGGACGGATCTGTCAACAAGCTGGGCGATTCCGGTCAAGTTGAGAACCAGAAGAGCG
>Ga0209636_10004119_pt1 | contig 14851 bp, 10 predicted proteins | sample DeeMarSWOR152_54_FD_187464 | JGI IMG/M metagenome (GOLD analysis project Ga0209636, IMG submission 187464) | Marine sediment microbial communities from White Oak River estuary, North Carolina - WOR-1-52-54 (SPAdes) (version 2) | ecosystem: Environmental > Aquatic > Marine > Intertidal zone >...
GGAAGAAATGTAAAGAGGCTCACCTTTTTAGGCTCGTATAATGCCTCTCCCTCCTGGTCGCCAAAAGGGGATAAGATTGCATACTGCGGTCGCCTCGACGGTCGTTTCGACATCTTTACCATTAATTCCGATGGAACGGCGATTCGAAGGCTAACGGAATCCTTCGGAAACAACGAAGACCCCGTCTGGTCACCTGATGGCCGTTACATAGCCTTCAGCTCAACCAGGGAAGGCCAATCCCGTATCTATGTCATGAATGCCAATGGGGCTAACCAGCGGAGGTTAACCTCTACAAGGGGCAATGAATCGAGCCCAACGTGGTCCCCCAGGATGGATCGATAACACAGAAATGCCAAAAAGGAGGTTCATTATGGTCAAGAAATCGTGTATCGTCTTAGGGGTTATCTTTTCACTCATGATGGTAGGCTGTGCAAAAAAGGCCGTAAAAGAGGAACCATTTGTTACGGGAAAGGCAGAGGAAGAGGCCTTGGCAAAACCCACTGAAGAGGCAGAAGGGGTGGGTATCGAGGAAAGATCGTTGGAGGCCAGTTTGGAAAGGAAGGAATATCCCGGGATCGAGGGGGAATTCCTTGAGTCATCGCTATTGAACGATATTCATTTCGGTTTTGACCGATATGATCTAACCCCAAAAGCAAGGGAGATTCTCTCACAAAATGCGGAGATTCTCCTCAAACACCCCGGGGCAAAGTTCCAAATTGAAGGCCACTGCGACGAGCGGGGAACCATCGAGTACAATTTAGCCCTGGGGGAAAGAAGGGCCAATGCCACTAAGCAGTATCTCCTCTCATTAGGGGTCCCGGCGAATAGAATGTCAACCATCAGCTACGGTGAGGAGATGCCGGTGGACCCGGGACACAATGAGGAGGCCTGGGCAAAGAATAGAAGGTCCCACTTCATCATATTGTCGAGGTAAGAACGCTTTCGGCATCCATTCCGTTGGATGCCTTTTCCGTAAGAGAAGGACAAGATAGTGGAAAAGATTGGACACTTGCGGGGTTTCCTCATAGTTTTCCTTGTCGTCCTATTTGGATGTGCTACTACCGGCGATATAGCCTACCTGAGGCAGGATATCGATTCCCTCTATAGACAACTAATCGACATCCAGAAGGAATTGAAGCAACTGAGATCGGAATCCTCCATGACGATCCGAAAAAGCCAAGCAGACCTGGATTTTGAGCTGGAGCCACTCCAGCGTGAGATCCAGATCCTGAAAAATGCCGTCGATGAGAATAGGGAATACCTCCAGCGACCCCATCAAGAATTGACGGAATTCAGAAAAGATTTTGAGATCCGACTGAATGGCTTGGAGGAAAAGATCGACAAAGTCCGTAAGGAAATGGAGGCCAAGCTCGATGAGATTTCTAAGACCCCCAGCCCCAGAGCTCAGCCCAGAGGAGAACCCCCCTCGAAGAAAGAGACCTCATCCCTGGAGGCTATGGAGGCCCTCTATAAAAATGCCAAGAAAACTTACGAGAGGAAGGAATTTTCCGCTGCCAGGGAGCAATTTAAGGCCTTTTTGGCTGTTTATCCCAAGGGCGAACTCTCTGACAACGCCCATTTTTGGATCGGGGAATGTTATTATTCAGAAAAGGACTATGAGAAGGCCATTATTGCTTATGACGACGTGATCAAGCAGTTCCCAAGAGGTGATAAAGTTCCTTCGGCCTTGCTCAAACAGGCCTTATGCTGGCTAACATTGGGGGATAAAACGTTTGCCCAAACCCTTTTGGAACAGGTAATAAGGGAATACCCGCGTACGGAACAGGCAAAGATAGCCAGGGAAAAGTTAAAAGGAATTCAATAGCTGGGGCTAATATCCCTCTCGGACCACCGTCTCTTCCCCTTCCGGATATTCGACATGGAGTTGCATCCTTTTGAATTGTGGGAGCCCTGTTCCTGCAGGGATAAGCCTTCCCATGATGACATTCTCTTTTAAACCCAATAGACGGTCAACCTTACCCGCTATTGCCGCCTGGGTGAGCACCTTTGTGGTTTCTTGGAAAGAAGCGGCGGAGATGAAACTATCGGTGATCAGGGAGGCCTTGGTAATACCGAGAAAGAGGGGATCCGCGGTAGCTGGCTTTCCCCCCTCTCGCAAAACCCTTTCATTCTCCTCCTCGAAAACATATTTTTCAACCTGATCATCCACAAGGAAATTGGTATCCCCAATTTCACTAATCCGAACCCTTTTAAGCATCTGGCGGACAATGACCTCGATGTGTTTATCATTGATCTTAACCCCTTGAAGCTTATACACTTCCTGAATTTCATCCACCAGATATTTGGCCAACTCCTGAGTGCCAAGGATCCTCAATATATCATGAGGATTCGATGGTCCATCCATCAACGCCTCACCTGCCTTCACGAAGTCCCCTTCATGTACACTGATATGTTTCCCTCTGAGGACGCTGTACTCTTTAGGCTCGCCCACCTCTGGGGTAATAATGACCTTCCTCTTCCCCTTGGTATCCCTTCCGAAGGAAACGGTTCCATCGATCTCACTGATCATGGCGAATTCCTTGGGTCGTCTGGCCTCGAATAATTCGGCCACCCTAGGCAATCCTCCCGTAATATCCTTCGTTTTAGTCGTTTCCCTCGAAATTTTGACGATAATATCCCCTGCCTCAACCATATCCCCCTCGGAGACGAAGATATTTGCTCCAACGGGGAGGAGGTAGCGGGCCTGAGAGCTTGACTCGGGAAGATTGAGCGTCTTCCCCTTTTCATCCTTGATGGAAATACGAGGTCTCAATTCGGGATCTTTTGACTCGACGATGACCTTCCTGGAGAGGCCGGTAAACTCATCTACTTGCTCCTGCATGGTCACGCCCTCGGTGATATCGCCGAATTTCACCTTTCCCGCAACCTCTGTGAGTACGGGGATGGCATAGGGGTCCCATTCGGCCAATAAATCCCCTTCATTCACCTTCTGCCCATCTTCTACCTTAAGCTTGGCACCATAAATTATTAAATATCGCCTTCTCTCCCGGCCTTCCTGATCAAGGATGGCAATCTCACCGTTTCGATTCATCACGATTAAATCCCCATCCCGATTACGTACGGTTTTAATATTGATGAACCGAACGGTTCCGTCAATCCTCGATTCCAAGGCTGTCTGCTCCGCCCTTCGGCTAGCGGTGCCTCCGATGTGAAAAGTCCTCATGGTCAATTGAGTCCCCGGTTCACCAATGGATTGGGCCGCGATGATTCCAATCGCCTCCCCAATACTGACCAAACTTCCCCTGGCCAAGTCTCTTCCATAGCAGAGCACGCAAACGCCCCTTTTTGATTTACAGGTAAGTACCGACCGAATCTTGACCTTTTCGATACCGACATCAACGATCTTTTCGCAAGCATTTTCATCGATCTCCTGGTTTGCCTTAACAATAACCTCACCTGTGAATGGATCCTTGATATCCTCAAGAGCCACTCTGCCCAAAATTCTCTCCCCCATTGGCTCAATGATCTCCCCTCCCTCAACCAGCGAACTCACACTTATGCCGTCTAAGGTTCCGCAATCGGGCTCGGTAATCACCACATCCTGAGCAACGTCCACCAATCTCCTGGTAAGGTAGCCTGAATTTGCAGTCTTCAACGCGGTATCGGCCAACCCCTTTCTGGCGCCGTGGGTCGAGATGAAGTACTGGAGAACATTCAATCCCTCGCGGAAATTTGCCGTAATGGGAGTCTCGATAATCTCCCCCGATGGTTTGGCCATCAATCCCCTCATCCCCGCTAGTTGGCGAATTTGTTGGGCGCTACCCCTTGCCCCAGAATCTGCCATCATGAAGATGGGGTTGAAGCTTTCAAATGTCCTTTCACTTCCATCCTTTTCAGTGATCTTTCGTGTTCCCAGTTCCTTGAGCATTTCATCGGCGATATTTTCCGTTACCTGGGCCCATATATCAATGACCTTATTGTAACGCTCACCATCGGTGATAAGTCCCTCGGTATATTGATCTTGAATGACTTTGATCTCCTCATTAGCCTCGGCTAAAAGTCTCTCCTTATTGGAGGGAATCAACATGTCATCTATAGAGATAGAAGCACCCGCTAAAGTCGCATATTTATATCCCAAATCCTTCAACCGATCGGCGAGGATTACCGTCTTCTTTTCCCCGGCGTGTCGGTATGAGTAATCGATTAAGGTAGCCAATTTATCCTTCTTCATTTCATTGTTGATCAACTCGAATGGGATTTCCTCTGGAACAATCTCCTTGAGGATTACACGGCCAACGGTGGTGTTAACCAATTCCCCATTAATCCTTACCTTTATCTCAGCATTGAGGTCTACTTCATTGGCATCATAGGCAATCCCAACTTCCTCAAAATTGGAGAAAATCTTCCCCTCCCCTTTTGCCAAAGGGGCTTTTCGAGTCATATAGTAAATCCCCAAGACGATATCCTGGGAGGGAACAATAATGGGTTTTCCATTGGCTGGGGAGAGGATGTTGTTGGTGGACATCATGAGGATCCGTGCCTCTGCCTGGGATTCCACTGAGAGGGGAATATGGACGGCCATCTGATCACCGTCGAAGTCGGCGTTAAAGGCCGCACAGACCAATGGATGGAGTTGAATGGCCTTTCCCTCAATCAGCACGGGTTCGAAGGCCTGAATTCCCAACCGATGCAATGTCGGGGCACGGTTCAGTAACACCGGATGTTCCCGAATTACTTCATCTAAAATATCCCATACCTCCGGTTTCTCCTTTTCCACCATTTTCTTGGCGCTTTTAATAGCGGTTACATACCCCTTTTCCTCCAACTTGTTATAGATAAAAGGTTTAAAGAGTTCCAAGGCCATCTTCTTGGGAATCCCACATTGGTGGAGTTTCAATTCCGGCCCCACCACAATGACGGACCTCCCAGAGTAATCGACCCTTTTCCCCAGGAGGTTCTGACGGAATCGCCCCTGCTTCCCCCTCAACATATCGCTCAATGATTTCAATGGCTTCCTATTAGGGCCAAGGATCATCCGCCCCCTCTTGCCATTATCGAATAAGGCATCGACGGCCTCTTGTAACATCCGTTTTTCATTTCGAATAATGATCTCGGGGGCGCTCAATTCCAGGAGCCTCTTGAGCCGGTTATTTCGATTAATAACCCTTCTGTAAAGGTCATTGAGGTCGGAAGTCGCAAATCTCCCCCCATCGAGAGGGACAAGGGGTCTCAGATCTGGAGGGATTACCGGGATGACCTCCATGATCATCCATTCGGGCTTGTTCTTAGAATCCCTGAACGCCTCGACGACCCTGAGCCTCTTGCCCAATTTCCTCCTCTTGGCCTCGGATGAAGTCTCCTTCATTTCAGTACGAAGTGTTATCGAAAGCTCATTGACGTTGGTATTCTTCAGCATCTCCCTGATGGCCTCAGCCCCTTGACCACATACGAAGGTATCCCCATACTTCTCCCTTGCCTCCCGATATTTCTCTTCGGTGAGGAGTTCACCCCGCTTTAATGGGGTATTTTTAGGATCAGCAACGGTAATGACGATGTAAGCCTCGAAATATAATACCCGTTCCAACTCCTTCAGAGTGATATCCAACAGGGTCCCAATTTTGCTGGGAATGCTCTTTAAAAACCAAATATGGGCTACCGGGCTGGCCAACCTGATGTGACCCATTCTCTCCCTTCTCACCTTCGACTGAATAACCTCGACCCCACATTTTTCGCAAACAATTCCCCGGTGTTTCATCCGCTTATATTTTCCACAATTGCACTCATAGTCCTTAACAGGTCCGAATATCTTCGCGCAAAAGAGACCGTCTTTTTCCGGCTTAAAGGTCCTGTAGTTAATCGTTTCTGGTTTTTTCACCTCACCATAGGACCACGATTTTACCTTTTCCGGAGAGGCGATAGAAATCCTAATAGCATTAAAACCTAAAGGGCCTTTCGGTTTTTCGAAAAAATTGAGATAATCTTCCAAGTTACCCTCCTTACTTTACCGTTTCCTTGTCCTCTATGAGTTCTACATCCAGGCAAAGGCTTTGCAATTCCTTTACCAGGACATTGAAGGATTCGGGAAGTCCAGGTTCCATAATATTCTCGCCTTTTACGATAGCCTCATATGTTCTCGTTCTTCCGGCCACATCATCGGATTTTACTGTCAGGAATTCCTGGAGCGAATGACCAGCCCCATAAGCCTCCAAGGCCCATACCTCCATTTCTCCCAGTCTCTGGCCGCCAAATTGCGCTTTTCCACCCAATGGTTGTTGGGTTACCAATGAATAGGGACCGATGGATCGCGCATGGAGTTTATCATCCACCAGGTGATGAAGCTTAAGCAGGTACATATATCCAACGGTTATCTTCTGATCAAATGGCTCCCCAGTCCGCCCATCGTACAGCGTCATTTGGCCTGTTACGGGCAACCCTGCTTCTTCCAAACGCTCCTTTATCTCAGTCTCCGAAGCGCCATCGAAAACGGGAACAGCCATATAAATCCCCTTGCTCAACCGTTTGGCGATCTCCAGAATCTCCTCATCCGTTGCCGTATCGATGAATTCGTTGATCTCCTTTGATGAATAAATAGCCTTTATTTTCGATCTCAGGTTTTTTATGCTGTAATTCTTCTCAAGCATCTCTTGAATCTTCCAGCCCAAGCCTTTTGCGGCCCAGCCCAAATGGGTTTCCAAAATTTGACCGACATTCATCCTTGAAGGGACACCTAAAGGATTAAGGACGATATCCACGGACGATCCATCCTCCAGAAAAGGCATATCCTCTTCCGGAAGGATCCGGGAGATGATGCCCTTATTTCCATGTCTCCCTGACATCTTATCACCAATGGCTAACTTCCTTTTCATGGCCACATAAACCTTCACCTGTTTGATGACCCCCGGGGGGAGTTCATCACCCCTCTTCAGCTTTGCAATCTTCTCATCAAACATAGCCTTCACCAATTCGATTTGCGCATCTCCGCTCCTGAGAACCTCCCGAACCTCCATTTCAACCCCTTCGTCTTTTTTCACGGTTATCTCAGCCAATCTTTCATAAGGGATCTGAACGAGGTTCTCAGCCGTAATCATATGGCCTTCATCCAGCAAAACCTTCTTCTTACCGTCGGTTAATCGACTCCCCGATTTCTTCCCGGCCAAAAGTCCTACCACCCTCTTCCTGATATTATCCCTGATGATTCGTACTTCATCTGCCTGATTCTTCAAGATCCTCGTCTTCTCCTGGGCTTCAATGGCCTTGCTTCTCTCGTCCTTATCCACGCCCTTTCTTGAGAAGACTTTCGCGTCGATGACAATCCCTTCTATTCCGTGGGGAACCGTAAGGGAGGTATCCCTGACATCCCCAGCCTTCTCCCCAAAGATAGCCCTTAATAACTTCTCCTCCGGGGAAAGCTGAGTTTCACCCTTGGGGGTTACCTTGCCCACCAGGATATCGCCCGGTGCTACCTCTGCCCCAATCCGGATAATTCCGCTCTCATCGAGATCCTTCAATGCCTCTTCCCCCACATTCGGGATATCCCGGGAAATCTCCTCTTTACCCAATTTCGTATCCCGGGAGACGCACTCGAGTTCCTCGATGTGAATCGATGTGTATGCATCTTCCTCCAGAAGCTTTTCACTGATAAGAATGGAATCTTCGAAGTTGTAACCGCACCAAGGCATGAAGGCGACCAAGACATTCTGTCCAAGGGCTAGCTCTCCCCCATCTGTCGCAGGGCCATCGGCAATAACCTCTCCCTTGTTAACCTTTTGGCCTCTCTTGACAATGGGTTTTTGATTAATACACGTATTCTGGTTTGACCTTTGATATTTAATGAGATTGTAAATATCCACGCCCGTATCGTTATCGCCCTTGGAAGCATGCTCACAACGTATGACAATCCTGGATGCATCAACCTCCTCGACTACGCCACCCCTGTTTGCAATAACCGTAACCCCTGAATCCCTCGCCACAATGCCCTCCATCCCCGTTCCAATCAATGGTGCATCAGTACGCATGAGGGGGACGGCCTGCCTCTGCATATTTGAACCCATAAGAGCACGGTTAGCATCATCATTTTCCAAGAAGGGAATGAGGGAAGTGGCGACGCTAACGAGTTGTTTTGGCGAAACATCCATATAATCCACTTCCTCCGGCTTCACCATGATAAACTCCCCACCCTTTCTTGCGGAAACGAGGGGGGCCGTAAATCTCCCATATCTATCAATGGGTGCGTTGGCTTGGGCAATAATGGCATCCTCTTCTTCGAGGGCAAAAAGAAACTTTATGGTATTGGTAACCTTCCCCTTTACCACTTCCCGATAGGGGGTTTCAATAAACCCATAATCGTTCACCCGGGCATAGGTACTCAGGGAAGTAATCAAGCCGATATTCGGTCCTTCAGGAGTTTCAATGGGGCAGATTCGGCCATAATGAGTTGGATGGACATCCCTCACCTCAAATCCGGCACGCTCCCTCGTCAATCCACCAGGTCCAAGGGCGCTCAGCCTCCGTTTATGGGTGATCTCCGAAAGGGGATTGGTTTGATCCATAAATTGGGATAGCTGGCTGCTGCCAAAAAACTCTTTGATAACGGCTGAAAGAGGCTTGGAATTAATCAGGTCGTGGGGCATGAGAGTTTCTACTTCCTGCAGGCTCATCCTCTCCCTAATGGCCTTTTCGATCCTTATGAGCCCGATATGGTACTGGTTTTCTAAAAGCTCGCCCACTGTCCTCACCCTGCGATTTCCTAAATGGTCAATGTCGTCTACCGTGCCATGGCCATCCTTTAACTTGATCAGATACTTGACCACCTCAATGATATCCTCTCTCCTCAGGACAGTTACCTCCAAGGGCACATCCAATCCCAATTTGTGGTTTAACTTCATCCTCCCCACTTTGGAAAGATCATATCGATCTGGGTTGAAGAAGAGGTTATAGAAAAGGTTTCTCGCCGTCTCCAAGGTAGGGGGGTCACCTGGCCTCAACCTCCGATAAATTTCAATAATAGCCTTTTCCGTTTCCCTTTCTTCGGGAGACTTCCCCGGCTCCGTGCTGGCTAACCTCTCCTTCTCCTCACGGCTCATTCCGATCTTGTCAACCATTAAGGTATCCCTAAGGGATGAACTAACGGTGATATGATCGATAAAGAGGATCTTGAACCTCTCGATCTTCTTTTCCTGAATCTCCTTTAAGGTCCTCTCCTCGATGGGCTCATTGCACTCAGCAATGACCTCCCCAGTCTCCCCGTCCACAAGATCGGTTGCCAGATATCGACCGATAAGATCGCTGGAATCGATGGGGATGGAATGGATCTTTGCCGCCTCCAGCTTTTTAACAATGACCTTAGTGATTTTCCGATTCTTTCTGACAATGATCTCCTTGGTCTGGGGGTCGATGATGTCTTGGGTAGCCTTCTGATTCATGAGGAGATCATAGGAGACCTTCTTAAAGAATTTGCCCTTTTCGATAAAGATCTCCTCTTCATCATAGAAATAATCCAGCAATTCCTGGGTCGTATAACCCAGAGCTTTCAAGAGGACCGTTACCGGCAATTTCCTCCGCCGGTCAATGCGTACTGAGAGGATATCCTTATTATCAAATTCAAAATCGATCCAAGAGCCACGATATGGAATAATTCGAGCATAATAGAAGGTTTTTCCCCCGGTTAGTTTCCCCTGATCTCGATCGAAGAAGACCCCCGGAGAACGGTGCAACTGGCTCACGATGACCCTTTCTGTCCCGTTTATGATGAAGGTCCCATTTTTAGTCATCAGGGGAATCTCCCCAAAATATACCTCCTGTTCCTTCACGGCCTTGATGTTCCTCGCTCCCGTCTCCTCGTGGACATCCCAGACCACAAACCGCAACGTCACTTTGATTGGGGCCCCATAGGTCATTCCCTTCAATAAACACTCATCTACATCGTATTTAGTCTCTCCCAATCGGTAACTCACAAACTCCAGGGACGCCGTCTCGTAAAAATCCCGTATGGGAAAGACGCTCTTGAAGACTGCCTGAAGGCCGATATTCTCTCTTCTATCGGGATCTATGTTTCCCTGTAAGAATCTATCATAAGATTGAAGCTGGATATCGATGAGGTTGGAGATCCCGATGATCTCATGGATTTTTGCAAAATTTTTCCTGAAACGTATGCTATTGGATATTGTAGAAGCCATAGAGATTCCTCAAGACCATTAAATGATAAGTTTTTCGTCTCATAATCGGTGGACCAATCTATTTAACTTCTGCCGTCCCCCCCGCTTCCTCAATCTTCTTCTTTGCTAACTCAGCCTCCTCCTTGGGAACGCCCTCTTTTAAGGACTGGGGGACCCCTTCAACCAGATCCTTAGCCTCTTTTAAGCCCAAATTGGTCAACTCCCGAACGGCCTTAATCACCTGAATCTTCTTGTCTCCAAAACCCGTCAAGATTACGTCGAACTCCGTTTTTTCCGCCTCTGGAGCGGCCTCGGCAGCACCTGGAATAGGACCCATAGCCATGCCGACTGGGGCAGCAGCGCTCACCCCAAACTTCTCCTCTAACTCCTTGACGAACTCCGAGAGCTCCAAAACGGTCATATTTTCGATGAATTTGATAACATCCTCCCTGGTCAACTCTGCCATCGTGTCATCCTCCTATCGTAGAAATTCTCCCAATCTCTTCCTAAAAGACCTTCCTATGTCTGTTTCTTCTTCGGTTCTTTTTTAGCCTCTTTCTTAGCCCCTTCCTCTACCTCTTCATTAGCCCCAACCTCAGCTTTAGTAGCCTCTTCCTCTACCCCTTCCTGAGCCTCAACCTCTGCCTCTTCATTAGCCCCAACCTCAGCCTTAGTAGCCTCTTCCTCTACCTCTTTCTCTACCCCTTCCTGAGCCTTAACCTCAGCCTCTTCCCCTGCCCCTTCCTTAACCTCAACCTTAGCCTTAACCTCTTCTTCGCCCTGCCGAGCAATACGGATCACCTCTAATACCTGGACTACCCTCCTGATATGAGAGGATAAGGTGTTTACCAAACGCAACTGCCCGCCCACGAGCACTCTCAAAAGATTACTCAACAAAACCTCTCGTCTTGGTAGTTTAGCTATACCCTCAATCTCGCGGGGGCCGACCACTCGTCCCTCGATGAGGCCTCCCCTTATCTCCAGCAAGGGTGTCTCCTTGCTGAATTCCAAAAGGACCCTCGCCGGGGCGAGGGGATCGTCATTGGAAACGGCCATTGCCGTTGGACCAACAAAGAAGTCCGAAAGTCCCTCCAAGCCTGTACCCTTTGAGGCGAGACGCATCAGTGTGTTTTTCACCACCCGGTATTCAACGGAGACCTTCTGCAACTGTCTCCTCAAGCGGGTAATCTCCTCTACGTTCAACCCACGATAATCCGTTAAAATCACGGCCCTAATGTTTTGCAACTTCTGATGGAGTTCCGAAACAACCCGCTCCTTTTCCCTTCTATTCACGCCTCGAGTCCTCCATGAGGTATCAGCCCAATTTCAAAACATTGCGAACGGACATGGGATCAATCTTAACCCCAGGGCCCATAGTCGTCGATAGAACAATACTCTTCAGATAGACACCCTTACTCGTGGGGGGTTTTGCCCTGATAATAACCTCCAATAAGCCCTTTATGTTCTCTAGGAGCTTCTCAACCCCGAACGAAACCTTTCCCACTGCCACGTGTATGATACCCGCTTTCTCTACTTTGAATTCCACCTTTCCCGACTTGATCTCCTTGACCGCTTTCTCAATATCAAAGGTTACTGTCCCCACCTTGGGATTGGGCATGAGGCCCCTTGGCCCCAGGATCTTTCCGAGTTTCCCAACGGAGCTCATCATGTCAGGAGTAGCGATGGCCTTATCGAATTCGACCCATCCCCCTGAAATCTTCTCTATCAAATCATCACCACCTGCATAGTCGGCTCCAGCATCAATGGCCTCCTTCTCCTTCTGACCCGTAGCGAATACCAACACTCGATATGTTTTCCCCGTTCCATGGGGAAGGATAACCGTTCCCCTCACCATCTGATCAGCCTTTCTGGGGTCGACGCCTAATCTTATAGCCATATCCACGCTCTCATCGAAATGGGCGTAACAGCATTCGCTGATGAGCTTCAACCCCTCCCCAAGATCATACCATTTATTCCGGTCCAAGCCCGCTTTTGCTTGAATATATTTCTTGCCCTTTTTCGCCATAAAGCACCCCTTAAACGATCTCTATCCCCATGCTTCTGGCCGTCCCCTCAATGATCCTCATTGCCCCCTCTATATCGAGGGCGTTCAAGTCTGGAAGCTTAGCTTGGGCAATTTCCCTTATTTGATCCTTTGTTACCTTTCCCACCTTTTCCCTGTTGGGTTCACCAGAACCCTTGGCAATCTTCGCCGCCCTCTTTAACAGGATAGCTGCGGGTGGGGTTTTCGTCACGAAACTGAAGGACCGATCCGCATAGATGGTGATCACGACCGGGATAATCATACCTTCCTGGCCCCCTGTTTTGCTATTGAATGCCTTGCAGAATTCCATGATATTAACGCCATGTTGTCCGAGGGCGGGACCAACGGGGGGGGAAGGATTTGCCTGTCCCGCAGGAACCTGCAGTTTAACCGAGCCAATTACTTTTTTCGCCATTCTCCAACCCTTCTAAACCTTAACCTTTCTCCACTTGAATAAAATCGAGTTCCACAGGGGTCGATCTTCCGAAAATACTGACCAATACCTTTACCTTCCTCTTATCGGGTTTCACCTCTTCCACGGTTCCAACAAAATTAACAAAGGGACCATCGATGACCCTAACATTGTCGCCGACGGTAAGGGAAACCTTCGGTTTCACCTTGGTTACCCCTTCCTTTATTTGGGCAATGACCTCCTCAACCTCTCCCTCTGGGATTGGAATCGGTCTGGTTCCTTCACCCGCGAAACCCGTCACCTTGGGAGTTCCTTTCACAATATGCCAGGTCTCATCATTGAGTTCCATCTTGACCAATAAGTATCCCGGAAAAATCTTCCTCTGCGAAGTTTTCCTCTTCCCCTTGACTAGTTCTACAACGGTCTCAGTAGGAACGAGAATTTCCGAAAAAAAGGCGGCCTTGCCCAGATTTCTCACCCTTTCCTCTAAATTTGTCCGTGCCTTATTCTCGTACCCCGAATACGTATGAACGACATACCACTTCTTAGCCATAGGCCGATGCACACTCCAATTAGCTTAATATAATTTTAATAAGTCTCGATAACCAGAAGTCCACAATGCCCAAGAAGAAAGCACAGATGAAAACGGTAATGAGAACGACAACCGTTCCAGCGATTGCATCTCTTCTCGAAGGCCAGGTTACTTTTTTCAGCTCAACCCTTGCCTCTTTTAAAAATTGCCTTATTATTTGAATCCTTCCCATTGTTGCCTTGCTGCCTACCTCCAAAAAAATGGCAGGCCAGGAGGGATTCGAACCCCCAACTCCCGGATTTGGAGTCCGGCGCTCTATCCGTTAGAGCTACTGGCCTCTTGGTTCTCCCAAAGCCATTGACTTGTCGAGACGGATTTGCTATTTCGTTTCCTTATGAATGGTATGCTTGCGACAAAAGCGACAATACTTATTCAATTGTAATTTATCCGGTGTGGTGCGCTTATTTTTCGTAGTGGTATAATTCCTTCGCTTACATTCAGCACACGCAAGGGTAACAATATTTCTCATAACAGGTGCTCCTCACCTACCCCATGATATCGCTGATGACCCCTGCGCCAACGGTCCTGCCCCCCTCTCGGATGGCAAACCGCAACTCCTTCTCCATAGCAATGGGCGTAATCAACTCCACCGATAAGGAAACATTGTCCCCAGGCATCACCATCTCCACCCCCTCTGGCAACGTCACCACCCCTGTCACATCCGTCGTCCGAAAATAAAACTGCGGCCGATACCCATTAAAAAACGGCGTATGACGACCCCCCTCCTCCTTCGTCAATATGTACGTCTCCGCCTTAAAACGCCGATATGGCTTAATACTGCCAGGCTTCGCCAATACCTGACCACGCTCAACATCATCCCGCTTCGTACCTCGTAACAATACCCCTATGTTGTCCCCAGCCTGCCCCTGATCCAACGTCTTACGAAACATCTCCACCCCCGTACAAACCGTCTTCGTCGTCGGCCGTATCCCCACCACCTCAACCTCATCTGCCACCTTCACCAACCCACGCTCAACTCGACCCGTCACCACCGTCCCTCGCCCCGAAATCGAAAATACATCCTCTATCGGCATCAAAAAATCCTTGTCAACATCCCGTACCGGCTCCGGTATATGCCGATCCACCGCATCCAATAACTCCCATATCGGCCGATACTCCTCCGCCCCCTCCCAATCCTCCGATGAACTCTCCAACGCCCTCAACGCCGAACCCCGTATTATCGGTATCTCATCCCCAGGAAAATCATACCCCGATAATAACTCCCGCACCTCCAACTCAACTAAATCCAATAACTCCACATCATCCACCATGTCCACCTTGTTCAAAAATACCACCACCGACGGCACCCGTACCTGCTTCGCCAATAATACATGCTCCCGCGTCTGCGGCATCGGCCCATCCGCCGCCGATACCACCAATATCGTCCCGTCCATCTGCGCCGCACCCGTTATCATGTTCTTTATGTAATCCGCATGCCCAGGACAATCTATGTGCGCATAATGACGATTGACCGTCTCATACTCAACATGCGCTATGGCTATCGTTAAACCCCGCTCCTTCTCCTCCGGCGCCTTGTCAATATCATCAAACGCCATATACTTGGCCAACCCCTTGCCCGCCAATACCTTCGTCATCGCCGATGTCAACGTCGTCTTCCCATGATCCACATGCCCAATCGTCCCCACATTGACATGAGGCTTCTTCCTCTCAAACTTCGGCTTAGACAT
>Ga0209636_10004121_pt1 | contig 14848 bp, 8 predicted proteins | sample DeeMarSWOR152_54_FD_187464 | JGI IMG/M metagenome (GOLD analysis project Ga0209636, IMG submission 187464) | Marine sediment microbial communities from White Oak River estuary, North Carolina - WOR-1-52-54 (SPAdes) (version 2) | ecosystem: Environmental > Aquatic > Marine > Intertidal zone >...
TTACTCAAAATTGTTAATATGCCTTTGATAGTATCTGGATCGTCTGGTGTAAATGTGACTGCGACATAATGTGGATAACCAGGATTCACAGTAAATGTATTTTGATATATACGAAACCTTTCATTGTTCGATTCTATGCTCTGGATGTTTAATGGTTCTTCGCCACGATTACGAATCCAAAAATAAGCAGTCTTTGAACTGCCGACTGGAATGAGCCCATATTTTAACGTATCGTGTGAAATCTCGATTAAGGGAGGAGTGACATTTCTTCCGGTCCCATTTACCGGTAAAAAGTATGCTGGCATTAATGGATCAGAACTATTAATAGTAATCATCGTACTTACTTCGCCTAATCTTTTAACCTGATATGTGATCAAAACGTACTGCCTGGAATATGGTGATATTGTAAAATCTGTTATGTTAACGGTAAATTGAGTATCTGCGGTTGAAATATTATGAATCTCTAAATATGTATCCCCTTTGTTTTCAATTTCAATATATAAAGATTTCTGTTGTCCCAGCGCCACCTCACCGAATTTGAGGGTATCAGGACTAACCGAAATCTGAGAGGTTCCACCCTGAGCTCCGGTACCACGTAATGGAATTTGAAGATTTGGATTTGTCGTATCATTGCTATTAATTGTTAATAATCCTTCTATTGTACCAACCTCAATCGGTTTAAACATGACACCAACATATTTTCCCTTTTTTGGATTGAGCGTTAATCCCAAAGAGTCTGCTGCTGTAAATTGTGAATTTGATGAAATTATTGAATAAATTTTAAGTGGTTCATAGAGATCATCATTATAAACATAAATATGTTTTGTTTGTGCATTACCCAGAATGATTGTATCAAAAATTAGCGAGTCTTTATCGACAGTAATTATCGGATTGGTCGGTTCATACCCTTTTCCACTAACGGTAACCTTTAAAGAATCATTGTTTGGATCATTACTTAGAAACAGAATATAATCGACGATCGAATCTGTATGGGTTGGAACAAATTCAACAATAATATTTTTATACTGACCCGGTAGAACTTGAAAAGCAGTATCACTTACGCTGAAATGCGGATCATTTGGAATAATATTATTAACATCTAAAATGGCGCTGCCTATATTTTGAACTTTAACATTTCGTTGCTTTTTATATTCAGGAATTATCTTGGTTGTATCAAAGTTAATTGATTTCACAGAAATTTCAGGAAAACCCGGTGAGACCGGTTCAAATTTTAATTTAGTTAAGTTAGAATCATACTGTACTGCATAAACCTTTAATGATGGATAGTTATGATTATAGGCTATCCCATTTCTAACGAATTGATAGGTACTATCAAATTTTGCTTCATTGGAATAAAGATTTCCTGTTAATGTGTAATAAAGATTGGATTCGTAAATTTTATTTTGATTGTTCTGATCATTGAATCGCAACACTTCTAAAAAATTTTTTTCATTCCTGACAAAGCCACAATCACCGATGTTTTCGATGGTATTTATTTTTGAACCATCCAGTGCATAAAGATGAAGATTTTGTTGTGCAGTTGAAGTATCTTTCTCAAGAATCCACATTTTTTGATTAATAACATCTGAAAAAATCTGTCTTTGAGGATTAATAGGTGATGGATTATTGGAAATGATATTTCCATCAACATAATTTGTTAAATCACTATTAAAAATGCTGTACCTTGTTGAATAGTCACCATTCTGATTTACTTCAAAAACAGTCCAAATCCGACCACTATCATCCACAGCAATATCTGTATTAAAAACATAAGTATGACGACCGATATCATTTGGACCGAGATCAATTTCCCCATTTGCCGAATAACATGCAACTTTTCCCTGACTGTCCGGTCCTCCATCAATTTGGGTATGCCATGAAAACCACATTTTTCCATTTTTCCCTGGGGCAACTTTAGGTGACAGCGCTGAAATATCTAATACTGTTGAATCTTGTTTCACAGTACCAGTGGAATCAAATATCACGAAATAGCCCCCCTCATTTCCTTGAATAGCCACCCAAACATCACCAGTAGAATCATTCTCTGCTGCCCTGATTGAGTTGTATTTACTTTCGTTATTGCCTGAACTGTAGCCAACAATTTGCTCATTTTTGTATACATAGCCATCAAACTTAAAAATTTTCAAATAAATAGGCTGATTGGCTCCCAGGGAACGGAAATAAAAACACCAGACTTTACCGTAATCATCGATAAGTAAGTCTTCATTATAAGAATCCCCTTTATTGGTTAAAATTTGCCATCCATCGACAGGGGGGAGATTCTCCATTCGAGTATCCAGCGTGAAAATATTGCTTAATTTTGAAACAGTGCCAGCAAGAGCGACATTCATTACAAATAAAATACAAACAATTAAAAATAATAACGAGACTGGCAATTTTGCTGCTTTCATGTTAGCCTCTTAAAGTTTTATCCATGATTCCTTTACAAATTTATCGCGCAATTCTAAAACCGATATCATAATGTTTAGTATTCGGAGATTTTTTTTCTCGAAATGCACACTGGAGATAAGTTTCGGATCTATTCCAGGCACCTCCTCGAATTATCTTTTCAAAGCCAGTAGCTGGACCAATAGGATTCTCTGAAGGGGATTGACTATAATAATCTTCCTGGTACCAATCATTGCTCCATTCCAATACATTTCCAGCCATATCATAGAGTCCAAAGCCATTGGGATTAAAATTTCCAACCGCTAATGTACCTCGATTGTTGGAGAAATCTGCCATTTCATTTTCCAGTATTCCATGATATGATTGATAGTTACACCGGGTACCTGGATCTTCGTCTCCCCATGGGTATTTCTTTCTATCCAATCCTCCTCTTGCTGCACATTCCCACTGCGCTTCGGAGGGCAAATGGTAACCATTGTTTGACGGATCGTAACTCCAATTAGAGGTATCATAACAGGCTGAATATCCTTTTTGTTCGCTTAACCAATTACAATATCTTATCGCATCGTACCAGCATACCGCAACAACAGGATAATGAGGATAATTGATAAAATATCCCTGTGGGGGCTGACTGTTTCCCCCTTCGGGCGGATACGGATGACTAGTCATATCACAGAAAATCTTATATTCTGCATTGGTTACCGCATGAGGTGAAATATAATATTCATCTAATGTCACATCATGTCTTGGTTGCTGGTCAAACAAACCCGAGCTATCCCCCATTGAGAAAGTCCCCTGTGCAACTGAAATAAACTGACCTAAATCAATATCACAGGCTATTAACTTTACACGAAAACTCTCTCCATATTGCTCAGGAAAGTCTTCACCAGCATCCCAGACAATATGTCTGTTTGAACCAGATATAATGTCAAAACCATAATCTCCGTTGAAGGTTCTTGCAGGGACGGTAAATGTTTTTCCACTATCATTTGAAACCTGGACGTAGATAATTAAAGGATCATTGTCCGCATCGGTTACATCATAATAAATGTCGACAAGAAATGTTTCTTCCTGTTGCTGGACATATACCGTGTCTATAACAGGATCATTGTTTTGTGCAAAACAAAGACCATAAAAAAATATACAGCTATAGATAAGAATTAAAATGTTTTTTATTTTCATCGAATTTACTCCAATTAAGAAGTTATATTAATTCATCGACTTTAATGAATTGGTGAATTATTTATTCGGCGGAATTGAAGGAGGAGGGGGTGGTGGTTGTAAAGGTTCTCTAGTCCTCCAATCGTCATACCAAAATTGTTCCTGGGAAATGATTTCAGATGCACCGTTTCGAGAATCATTACCCGGTAAATAACCCATGTCTAAATTCTGAGAGAGTTGATTTAATCTATTGTGAGTAGAAATTAAGCCTTCCATTCCAGTTGCTGATGCGAATTTTGATTTCTTCATAGCAAAATGCATGGAGACAAATATACCTTGCTCGATAGTTCCCAAAGCCTCTGTTATATCAAGCATATCCTGGGCTAATATAAAATTAGGATCAAGCTTGATCGCATCCTGGAAATACATCATTGCAGTTGAATAATCTCCAAGATCATACTGATCCAAACCACGACAGAAAGCTCTAAAGGCATTAAAATTTTGAGTGGCATGTTTTCCAATATTTTTTCTTTCTTCATCTGTCAGTTGAATACCCAAATGATCGATTGCTGCAAAAACGATTTCTTTCTCGATTCCAAACAGATTACCAACTGCTCCGCTGAATTCTTTAGTTATAACATTTTTGCTCGATGTAACATCAAGGAGATTAGATGTAATTATCAGATCCTTTCCTGCTTTAATGGTGAAAGCACCATTAATTAAATTATTTGCCTTCATCAATCGACCCATTCTTGGAACAGTAGTTTCATCTGTTAAACCCGACATGCCTAATTGCATTTCTTCAATCAATTTTTGTAGATAGATTCGTTCCAGCACTTTAAGGCTTTTAACTTGTGAAAAATCGGTGATCATTATTTCAGCCAGACCTTTGCTTAAGGTGCTCCATTCAGGATCGTCCATAACGTTTAAAAAATAGAGAATGGCAACGGTGTTTTTATCAATTTGATCCATACTGATGCTGTTTTCCATTTTAATCGCCATTTGTGCTCTTTTTTCCATCTCATCCTGAACAAGTTTTTTAAATTTTGCTTTTATTAGTTTATAATATGGATCAAACCGAGACAATACTGTATAAAAACGGAAAACTCTCTTTGCCAGCGTTTGTTTATTCAACATTTCTAAATTCATGCCAGCATAAAAAATAGCACTGCTGTTATATTTTTCGATAGATAATATTTGTTTGCTAATAGCAAATGATTTTTTATAGTTGCCGATTTTATAATAGGCTATCATGGCTCCTGTTAAGGCATGAACATCTCGGGACATCGATAGCGTATTATTCATCTCGGCTATCCGTATGTATTCTTCGAGGGCACTTTGATAATTGTTTTCTTTCATATAGCGATCAGCAACTGTATAACGACCCGGGGTACATCCAATGAGAATTAAGCATATTATAAAAAAAATAAAAAATTTGACTTTCACAGATGCTCCTTTCACAAAAAGTAGTACTTGTTTTGTTCAATTTGATACTGATATTTTTTATTTGAGAGATTTTTGTCCATTTCGATATTCTGAGGCTTTTTCGATTCCCTATGTCTCATTTAGAAACATCTATCTTCCTTACTCCCCCAGATTCAAGGAAAGATGATTTGATTTATGATGAGGTTGTATTTATTTAATTTTTATAAATTATTGAAGAATGCATTAACAAATATATAAAAAACAATGTTAAAATTGTAAACAGTGAATGCAACAACTATACCATTTAAAGACTTATTGCAAAATTAAAATTCATTCTTTGATTATTCATTACATAGAAAATTTTTCTTGATTGCTGATAGATTTTTTCGTATTTTATAAAAACTTGATGAAAATTAGCTATCCTGAAATATTTATAACTACAAAGACCCAAAGCTCAAAAGAATTCACAAAATTTATAAGAATTTTTATCTATAATAAAGGTTATGATCATGATTATCGGTCTAACAGGAACAAACGCGGCAGGAAAAACAACTATTATTGATTATCTAAATTCAAGAAATTTTGAGAATCATTCACTATCTGATATTCTCCGAGAGGACCTTTCCAGTATAGGATTGGAACATACACGTGAGAATCTCATTCACATCGGAAATGAACTTAGAGAAAAATACGGTGCATCTATTTTGGCAGATAGGATTAAAATGAAATTATCTTCCAAAAACACTGTCATCGATAGTATTCGTAATTCTTTCGAAGTACAATCATTAAGACAACTGGATAATTTTTTTCTAATTGCTGTGGATGCACCAGTAGAGGTTCGTTATCAGAGGGCAATGGATAGAAAACGAATGGAAAATATAGCTAGTCTGGATGAATTCATTGAAATGGAAAACAAAGAAAAGAGCTTCGACATGAATCATCAAAATATTGCTGCATGTATGGAACTGGCTGATTTTAAAATATATAATGATTGTGACCTTAATGAATTACGAAAAAAAGTTGACGATATTCTTCATCAACTCGAAAATAGAGTGCGCCCCTCATGGGATGAATATTTCCTTAAAATGGCATTTTTAGTTGCTGAAAGATCGACCTGTTTGCGCCATCATGTCGGAGCAATTATTATTAAGGATCGTCATGTTTTAACGACCGGATATAATGGTGCTGCAAGAAAAATTGATGATTGTTCAAAACTTGGGTGTTTAAGGAATCAGTTAAAAATTCCATCTGGTGAGCGACATGAAATATGTCGAGCGATTCATGCAGAACAAAACGCAATCATCCAGGCAGGCGTTCATGGTGTCAATATTAATGGCGGAACGCTTTATTGCACGCACAGTCCCTGTAATATTTGTGCGAAAATGATAGTAAACGCTGGCATTAAAAGGGTAGTAACTTGTGGAGATTATCCAGATGATTTTGATTTAGTATTGAATCTGTTTGAGCAAGCCGGTGTTCAATTTGACAGAATCAATCGTCCCAATATGACTATCAAATTTTTGCCCTAAAAAATAAAGCGTTTTTTGTATTCATATTAAAAAGGTGCATATTTCGCTCTTTGTATAATATGCACTTTTTTTATGATTTTTTTAATTTTAGTATGAGTTTTTTAGTGGTTGAGATTCAATGTCATTAAGAACAATTAAACTTAAGCCACTCCCCTTATACCCTATACCCATTTCCCTTTTCTTTTATTTCTCTTTCATGTGCGGATAAGCAAAATCCAACGGTGGTAGAAAATTCTCCTTTATCGTTCTTGGCGTTACCCATCGCTGAAGATTAATAATACTACCTGCTTTATCGTTCGTGCCTGAGGCACGGCTGCCACCAAAGGGCTGCTGCCCTACAACGGCTCCTGTTGGTTTATCATTAATATAAAAATTACCAGCCGCATGTGTTAAAATTTCAGTTGCTTGAATAATTGCAAAACGATCAGTTCCAAAAATGGCGCCTGTCAAGGCATAAGGCGATGTTTCATCACACAAATGTAGAGTTTGTTCATACTCATCATCAGGATAAACATAAACGGTTAATACCGGACCAAAAATTTCTTCTTCAATCAGTTTAAATTTTGGATTGGTCGTTAGAATGATTGTTGGATCGATAAAATATCCTTTTGAATCATCATAATCTCCCCCAATGATAAATTCCGCCTCGGAAGCGTTTTTCGCAAAATCGATATAACTGGTTATGGTATTAAAAGCCGGTCGATCAATTATAGCGCTCATAAAATTGGTAAAATCTTCTGGATTTCCCATCCGAATTCTTCTCACCGAAGTAATTAATTTTTCTTTTAAATCATCCCAGATGCTTTCTGGAATATAAGCCCTGGACGCAGCCGAGCATTTTTGACCTTGATATTCAAAGGCGCCTCGTATAATTGCCGTATTCAATGCATCTAAATCAGCGGAATTATGGGCAAAAATGAAATCTTTTCCTCCAGTTTCTCCCACTATTCGAGGATAAGTTTTATAGCTGGCAATATTATTCCCGATCGTTTTCCACATATTCTGAAAGACTTCTGTCGAACCGGTGAAATGAACACCAGCCAGGTATGGACTTGCCATAACCGGATCACCGACAGATGCACCGGGACCAGGAACCATATTAATCACACCATCTGGCAATCCCGCTTCTTTTAACAATTGCATGATAAAATATGCCGTATATACTGTTGAAGAAGCCGGTTTCCAGATAACGACATTTCCCATCATGGCCGGAGAAGTGGGTAAATTACCAGCAATTGAGGTGAAATTAAACGGAGTGACGGCAAAGACAAATCCTTCTAAAGGTCGTTGCTCGATATAATTCCAACAGGCGGCTGAAGATTGTGGTTGCTGCTGATAAATCTGCTGCATGTAAAAAGGATTAAATCGATAAAAATCGATTAACTCGCAGGCAGAATCAATTTCCGCCTGAAAAACTGTCTTTGATTGGCAGAGCATGGTTGCCGCATTTAAGATTGGGCGATATGGACCGGCTAAAAGTTCTGCTGCTTTCAGGAAAATTGAAGCTCTTGCTTCCCAACTCATTGATGCCCAGGCTGGTCTCACCGCAATAGCAGCTTGAATCGCCTGTTCAACCTCTTTTTCGCTTACTTTATGATATATTCCTAATAAGTGTTTTGTTTCATGAGGGCAGCGACATTCTACAGTTTTGCCAGTCTTAACTTCCTCCCCTCCAATTATTACTGGAATTTCAATTTCATTCGCTTTCATTTCAGCGATTTTGGCTTTTAGATCTTTCTTTTCCTGACTCCCTGGTTCATACGCCAATATAGGTTCATTTTTAGGAATTGGAACATTAAAAATACCATTCGTCATAACATCTCTCCTTTATGAATTAACTTCTATATGTCTTTCTCTTTTTTTCATTTTTTCATAAAACTTTTGACACTACCGAATTAACTATTTAACCATAGATTAAACAATCAGACTATTTCATATTTCAATTAAGAATTTATCGTAATAAAATTGTTTTTCGTATTTCATTCTTATTTCGTACATCCATTTTATATATGTAAATACCACTACTCACGTTCATACCTTTCTGATTCTTACCATCCCAGATTACTTTATGAAAACCTGCAGATTCCCTTCGATCTACCAGGATTTTGATCTCCTGTCCAAGTAAATTGTAAATCTTTATAATCACATGTCCTGGTTTCGCCAAATGATAATTGATCGTAGTACTCGCATTGAACGGATTAGGATAATTTTGCAGCAAGGTGTAAATTTCTGGTTTAGTGAGATGAAAATCTTTCACATCTGTTTTTTGAGTAGAGAAAATAACGACATCCTTGTTGGTAAACGGTTTTGTAGTGACTACAAGGGCTATATCTCCTATCTCAGGATCTATGACAGTTTGGCTTTCAGATGCAGTCAAAATAATACTTTGAGTAAATCTCATTATGCTTCCAATTTGTTCTTGAATTTTAAATTCATCTCCGCTAGTCCAGGTGTTTCGCATTTCTTCAGTCGTATCTGTTGGTGAAGGATTAAAATGATATAAAACCGCTCGAGAATTGAGCATTACATTCCAAATTTCGAACGGGACAACCATATTAGGAGGGTATCTAGTCGTATCCCCTCTTGTTGTAAAGCAAATCTCATAATCAGCAGCATGAGGATAGAGTGTTGTTCCACTAATGATGTAGTTACAATCACCTTTGCTCCAATGTGACAGGCTTTCGTTAATATTGATCTCAGACCAATCCTTAATCCATAACCGCAACCCATCAAAAAGAGGTCCTTCAACGAGACCATCGAGCTCAGCGCAATTAATAACTCTATAAGTTTGTATATCTAGATCATAAACACTGTATGTTTTTATACTGCTGCTGGTATCATCAAAAGTCAGGCGGTATTTGTGGTCTGTAAGACTGATTTCATCAGCAATATTCACCTTAATAAGTCCATTACCGAATCCATTAACATGCTGAATCAGGCTATCAGGAAGAGTATTGTGTGTATTTTCAATTGAAAAAAGACCCGAGCTATCAGCGGAATAAGTTTGACCATCAGACGCTACTACTTTAATCCGCATTATGTCTATCCCATTGGGGGCACTCCGGCTATCCCAGCCGTAGTGCCCATCATTGGCTTCATTCTGGGCGAGATTCTCCCAGAATGTACCATTGTTGACACTAAGATATAAACTTATCAATATGTTATCCCCATCTGCATCTTCAGCTTGCCATGTAATATCGTAGTTTCCACTAATGGTTATATTTTTGGTTGGTGTTAATAAATCCACATCAGGGGCAGTATTTTTAGGGTTGTCAATAGTAAATTCACTATCAGAGAAATCCAATCCAAATAGATTATCGTTTTTAGCTACAATGCCAAGAATGTAGTGTTGGCTATCTTCTACTTCCTCAGTGTTCCAGAGATATTTGCCATCATTTACTTCATTTTCATTGATGAAGCGAAATGTGTGCCCTCCATCACGACTACAATATAGATTAACCAAAATGTCTCCTCCCGAACCACCCTCCGTGATCCAGCGAATTTCAGTAACACCCGTTAATAATTCATCTCCATTGGGGGAAAGCAGAGTTACCCTTGGTACAGAGTCACCTTTGATGGAGTCGTAATAAGTAGCACGGGCGAAATCCATATTGGATTGCAGGTCTTCCAGATTAGCCCCAGCTATAATAGCAATTCCCAGAGTCTGAATATCACCAGAATTCATATCCACTGGACCGCTAACGCTCAAGTTCCTTATATCAGCAGGTGGCTCTGAGGTCGTATCAAAGATTGCGGATGCCATAAAATTATATCTTGCTTCATCATTTTCTGGATCAGTATACATCTCTGTAAATCGAAATGCAGTCTGTCCAAGCTGTTTGCCCTGAAAATTCTTAGGGGTTTCCAACATTGCATAGCCTAAGTAGCCTGGTATTCGTTCCCATGGACCTTCGAAAAAATCTGAATCATAAGCATAGCCCAAATTTCGAAGACGATCGTATCCATGTGTATCATCATCAGGTAAACCTATATCTGGATCAAGGGCAATTCCCAGGTAAGTCGCATTTAAAACATCAGCAGAAGCATTCTTAATTGTATACATGAGAAATACCACATCTTCAAAGAAAAAATTATTCCACACAAATCCTCGTTGAACGATCTGGATATTTAACGGGCTACAGTTAGAATCAAACTTGTATGTCGGATCTACATCGCTATATTCAGCATAGCTTTCTTGATCAGAAATTGTAATAGGATTTCCATGGAGATCGTACCCAAACGGCCAGGGTGGTAGGTTAGGATCAGGATAATCTGAGCTTAGATAAAGTCTTTCTGTTTCATCGTAATTGTAGTTGTGGTCTGGGTGCAAATCGAAACCAGGTACGTATTCACTTTGACCAGTGTTCGGAGCGTAGCCAACGCTGACCAATTTTTTTTGGTTTTTAATAGCTCCTATCCAAATTCCAGATCCAAAAAGATAAAATTCACTGGATTTTTTAGGCCATTCACCTCCAGCTCTGCCTATCGCTGCATCGTGCCCTATAATGCCATAATTTGTCATTCTGAAATGAAAACGGTTAGCATCATGCGCTTTAGCAACATGCCAAATGCTATTCTGATTAATTTTCCTCAAATTCAGTCTATGTCTTTTATTTGTAGTAGCAGCATAAAGCCAGATCGTATTAAAAAGAAAAATAGCTACATAGAACAAAACACCTATTCTTACTTTACGTTGATTCAACATTTTATTTACCTCCCTTTGTGATGCTAACTTATCTATCTGGTATTGTATACCTATTATAATGAACTTGTGACGAAGTAATCAAGATCAAAGGAATATTTAATCGGTCAGCGTTCTCCAAATGAGATAGCATCCGTTCTTCCACATTCTGAAATCGACCATAATTTTCGGGTAGAACTGGATCACCCGAAGTATTTTTTATTTTTAATGGATCGATCGGACGTCCATTATCATAGAATGCATAATGAAGATGTGGCCCGGTAGCTAATCCCGTACGCCCAACATAGCCGACGATTTGTTTTTGTGTAACTCTAACTCCCTTGTTGATACCTTCTCCAAATCGGCTGAGATGTCCGTAGAGTGTTACAAATCGAGCATTTTTATGTCGAATCTTGACAAAATTGCCAATGCTTTTATCATATCCTTTGTCAATCACGACGCCGTCTGCGGCAGCAGAGACAGGAGTTCCTTTGGGAGCGGCATAATCTATCCCAAAATGCGGTCGATATTTTTTCAAAATTGGATGTCGACGTGAATAGGAAAAATGCGAACTGATTCGTCTGTAATTTAGAGGTGATTTCAGAAAGGTTTTTTGAAAAGAACTCCCATTCAGATCATAATAGCCATCATCACCAGGGCGGTTATCGAAATAAATGGCAGTTAAAGTATCGGAGATAGAATTATATTGGGCGGCAAGAATTTCTCCATATCCAACGAATTCATCAGTTTCAGGCAAATATAATTTTTCATAGATAATTTTAAATCGGTCACCAATCCTGGGATCAATAAAGAAATCGATGTCCCATTGAAAAATATCTGTAAATGATAATAGAAGCTCTGGGGTTTCTCCTTCATCTATAACTGCATCATACACAGTTGTCTGAATAATCCCACTGAGGTATTTAATTTTTACAATTAAATTCACATGATCTTCATGGGCTGAGTAATTGTTTCTCTGATCTAAGAAGACGCGATATTTTTTTTCAATTGTAGGAGAGTATGTAAAAGAAACTAAATTCCCCGAGCTATCACTCTCTATTTCATAGCTATCCCCGGGTTTCAATCTTCTGACAGAATAAATTTCCTGAAATGATTCAATAATAGGATAGATAAGCTCTTCGGCGATGCCGTTCTTAATTAATAAAGCCGACAGCGTCTCCCCTTTCTTGATTGTATCAAATATTTTAATTGTGTTGATAGTTCTTATCGGGTTGGTGGATATGGTAGGCAAATCAATGGTTAGTTGAGCTTTTTGATCATTAAGATAGAACGCCATTATTAATGAAAAAGTAATTAAAGCCAGCAACAAGCTTTTTACCATTTTTATCACTCCCTCACAAATCCTTCTTTATTTTCTTCACTTTAAAATAATGAGTGTACTCTAAAAACCGATTCCATCGCTCAAATAATACAAATTCATTACATAAAAACAATAGATTATAAAAGCGATGGAATCGGTATATCAGCTTTTTAGACCGGGTTCAACAATATAATGATTATTCTACAATTTGTCAAGAACCAATTAACGAATTGTAACTTTGATAAAAATATTTTTACTAAAATCACATTTTGTTAAATAAAAAACCTCTTTGATCACTTTTAAGTTTTAAGTATCGAAGAGGTTTTTATAATAGATATTTAAAATAATTGCATATTCGCGGACTTTTGATTGGATTAATTTACTTCTCTTTGTCTTTAATCACAGTCTCTCCCTTAAAACCGGCTTTAAATTTTTCAGCATCTTTTTTACTACCAACAATTTCACCATAATGCATGGGGATGGCAATTTTGGGCTGAAAAGTGTTGGCTGCTTCGATAGCTTCATCAGCCGTCATCACATAAGTACCACTAACAGGTAATAAAGCGATGTCGATTTTTAAAGACTTCATCTCAGGAATGAAATCTGTATCTCCACCATGATAAATAGAAGTACCATCAGAAAGTGTGATAATAAATCCAACCCAGTTCTGTTCTTTTGGGTGAAATTGTTTGCCGATATTATAAGCAGGGATTGCTTTAATCTTAAGCTGGTCAAGTGTGATTTCCTGATTTGGACTCAGGGAAACCGCATTTTTTCCGACTTGTTTAGCCACGTCTGCAGGTCCAATTATTTTGGTCGAATCTGTTTTAATTTTATTAATATCTTCTTTCGAAAAATGGTCATAGTGACTATGAGTTACAAATACATAGTCAGCTTTTATCGCTTTTGCTGACAATTTCCAGGGATCAATATAGATTTGCTTGCCCTGGGCTTCGATACGAAATGAATCGTGCCCTAACCAATGAATATTTTCTACTGTCATATTTAGCTCCTTTTCAATGTTACTTTGAGTTTTGGAGGATTCTTGAGCTTTTAATTGCAAAGGAAGAACTATTAAAATAAAACCTATTATTACTATTGATAAAAATTGCTTATTCATAAGCCTCTCCCCTATTTAATTAACTTTTTCAAAAAATATTTCCTTCTGATGACAAAATTCCCGCTGATTTTTTTCTCAGATAATCTCTATGGTTCGTTTATTATCTGACTGATCAATCGGTTTTTATAGCAATACAAGAAATTTCAACATTAACGTACTTCGGTAAATTAGCCACCTGAACTGCAGCCCTGGCTGGAGGTTTTTCTGTAAAATATTTTGCATAGATACTATTAATCCGCCCATAATTTTCCATATCGGACATATAAACGGTGGCACGCACAACATCGGCATAGTCCATTCCTGCCTCTTTTAAAACGGCTCCGAGATTTTTCAAAACCTGTTCTGCTTCAGCTTCAATAGTTTCACTTACTAATTCGCCCGTAGCAGGATCAATCGCAATTTGACCAGAGCAATATAATGTACTTCCCACTTTGATTGCCTGACTATATGGTCCGATTGCGGCTGGCGCATTGGGACTTTGAATTACAACTTTCTCCAAAGAATCTGTTTGATTTGAATTGCAGCTTACTGCTAAAAGTAAGAGAATAAAAATGCCTATTTTCTTGATCATAATACATCCTCCTTCGTTTGTTCAGTGAATTATTTAAAATAATAACTGTTCTGAATGAATTTACGTTGATTATTCTCTATCTGCTTCATTCTCGGTACCAATTGAAAATCCGGACAGGGTAACATAAATTTTGAAAATCTTCCGCAACTCAGGATATTGAGAAACACTGCTTCCATAAACATCTCTGATTAATGGTAACTTATAACCGTATTTATAAAGCCAGCGCCATTTCGGTGTCTCCTCTTCAGGAACCAGGCTGTAATGGGTTGGTTTTAATTCACTTTCCTTTTTTGTGTCAGTGAAATATCCCCCAATTCGATTTAATTTGTACATGGTATGTAAGCCTAAAAAATTAACCCAATTTTCCCATTTGATAATATCACCGCGTACAAACCATCTATCCCCGGTTAATAGAAATTCTTGAGGAACATTAGCATTATTGCCCTTTTTCTCAATCAGAATTATTTTCATCGAATTATTATCTTTATCAATCTCCTGACATAATACTTCTGCCACCAATTCTTCTCTGGTAAATGTCGTAAGCGATTGTATGAAGGCTCCAAAGAACATAATTGCAAAGCCAACTGCGATCATTATCGAAATGAGTAACACTTTAATTAATTGATTAAGA
>Ga0209636_10004124_pt1 | contig 14844 bp, 15 predicted proteins | sample DeeMarSWOR152_54_FD_187464 | JGI IMG/M metagenome (GOLD analysis project Ga0209636, IMG submission 187464) | Marine sediment microbial communities from White Oak River estuary, North Carolina - WOR-1-52-54 (SPAdes) (version 2) | ecosystem: Environmental > Aquatic > Marine > Intertidal zone >...
AATCCAAGAAGAAGATATTTCAGAAATGTGCAACAAACCCTTTTTATCATATTCGTCTAGCTTCACATAAGCACCATAGTCCATAACATTCTCTACAGTGGCTATCACCAAGTCGCCGACTTCGGGCCATTCTTGTTTTCCAAATGCCATTACAGTGTTCATCCCTATTCTAAAACTGCGACTATTTCGCCCTTAATTATCACTTTTCCACCAGATGGTTCTGCGAGTTTAACGCCACAAACGTTGCAGTTAACCTTGTTTACGGCGTGGCTGAAAACAAGTTGTTCGTTGCCACATTTTAGACATTTCACTCTGACGAAACTGCTTCTCGGTGTTGGAATTAGTTTTTCCCACTCAGCCATAATGTCAACCTCAATTTTATGTAATGACTAACTTCCTTAGTCGTATACCATCTTTATGTCTTGCGTAACCGCAAACCTTGCATTTCAACTTCAAAGTTTGTTTCTTGGTTGTTTTCGCAAATTCGGTTTGCAAGGGATACTTCTGCCCACCATAACCCTTCTTTTCCCGTCGGTGATGACGTTCACCTTTAGCTAAGGCTCTCCGCTTTCCAGCCTTGTACAAAGTAACCGTGTGAATCTGATGTTTCTTACACCTAGGACAATATGTTCTAATCTGTTTTGGAACATTCACGCTAATCACGACCAGCTTTGCATAAAGAAAACACACGTACTCTTATACTTTTTCACAGAATAGTTAAACTTCAACCCTTTCAGCCAAACCCTGTTTGACTAAAATCTTAGAGTTATCAAGAGGCAAAGACGCAACATCTTCAATCTTGAAAGGCCCATAAGTTTTCATGTCTGCTCCAATAATTTCTGGGACCTCCCTTAGAAAGCGTAAAACAACGTTTTTATGCTTTTGTTCAACATTGACCTTTTGTGCATAGCCACGCAGAATGTTCTCAGTCAGACTATGGTATGCCTCTGCAACCGGTAGAACCCCTGCGTAGATTTTTTTCTCTTCCGTTGTCAAAAAACTTGACGGAATTCTTTCGCCCTTAGTCGCTTTCTTAACCAGTTTTCTATAACGTGTCTGAATCAATTCATGAACCATGCGTTTGACATTTCGCATTTCATCTTTAAGAAGACGTGCTTTAACCGTTCTTCTGTCAAGCATTCGACCTTCTTCTTTAAGTCTTCTCAAATACTCGGCAATTCTAGAGTGAAAATCCGATGAGAGCTTTTCAAGCTCGACGTTTTCAAGCTCCCGTTTCCAAGCGTCATATAATTCGTCATACAATTTTACTCTATCACCTCTGCTCTGCCCTTGCAAACGAGCAACATGGCTGCTGCTGTAGGCAATTCAACCTTTTGTTTTTTGTAAGGACCAAACACCTCATCACCCAACCTAAACTCTGGAGCATCAGAAACAAGAACAGTCACAGCGCCAGTTTTAAACACTACTGCCCTCTTGAATGGATCAAAACCATCTATAGCTGAAACTGGAAACTCAACCTTCTTCAAGCCGGTTTTCCCGTGTAAAGTGCCAGTTAATCTAATTAAACGATGGATGTCCGTTGTGACAACTGTATCGATTTTAGCGGATTGCAGTTTTGCGCTGTGCTTGGCTATTTTTCTCCAGGTTTCAAAACCGATTCCTCTGACAGCCCCCCAAGTTCCTTTGTTTAAGTTCTTTAGAATAATGTCTCTATTCTGCAATATCGTTTCGGCAATATTTTTCTTTAGTCCAATTTTTCTAAGATTCTCTGCTTTGGCATTAAGAATGAAGTTTTGCATCCCCAACGCCAGATGCTTACGCCAACCAAGTTTGCTTAATGGTGACGCTTGAGAAGATGGTGTTTCTCTCAAATTTTTTTTGCTTAAACCATGAAAAAATACATCTAAACCTAAACCAGTAACGTAGTCAACAATTTCTTTACGCGAAATGGCATCGAGTGTTCTTATCGCTTCGCTTTCAACATGAACATGGTAACCACGATGCCCAGAGAAGAACACACGTATGTCCTTTTCGGAAAAACCAAAATCCCGCGTCAACATATTCAAAAGCTTTACGGTTTCCGTTTTGGCAGAATTCAAGCAAACTTCACAGGGCCACGTCTTCACCTCAAACTTTTCGCCACCGCAGACAGGACACTTGCTGGGAATAACTCCCTTTCCTGTCAAACCACAAACACCGCAGACCCAATTGTCATGAACTTTATCACAAGGAGTTGGAATATGATCAGCGTCAATGTCAAAGACTAAATCTGCTCCCAGCCAACCCTTCCTATCCATATCAGCCTCTGGATCTTCATAATAAACACATGAACAATAAGCATCGGAGGGAACAGAACTTTGCAAAAACTGCTTCAATTCATCACTGCTTTTAAAACTTTTATGGCGAAGCATCCAACCTTCAAACAAGAAAAAGCCGAACTCGCGTTTATCAATCATAGAAATAGAGCTATTTAAAGAGCAGTCTTTCATATAATAATCGCGAAACATTTTTTGTATAAAAGTAACTGATTTCAAGTTCTACCTAGCTTTTAGTGATGGTGAAGGGTAAAAAACGTTTCGTCTTTGGACTGCAGATAGAATGGTTCAAAATATCTGTCTTCTTTCCATACGTTGAAGAATAGTTTGAGTTATTTAGCTAGTTGTATATCGTGCAGAATATAACCAAGGTGGAAAATTTACATCTGGTTTAAGTTTTCATTTTTTAACAACTCGTTTGAATTTCGTTCTAAGGTATGATGAAAGCTTACTTTTCATTGTTTCAAGAAGGGAACGCAGTTTCTGCATGCTATGCCTTGTTTTTTCCACTACCATGAACCTTTCAACGGAGATTATTAACAAAATGTAAGCAAACACCCAAAAGATAAAATACAACTCTCCGATGCTATCATGGAAAAATTGAGCAGCATTTTGCCCACTGCTTTCACGAATAACAAAGTAAGAAGCTATCCTTAGAATATTAACAAAATATGTGCAAACAGCCCCTATAATGAAATACACTAATCTACGGAAACCAGAGATGTCTGACCTTTTAAATAACAACAAAATAATCAATAGATAAAGCAACAAGCTATGAACACCTGCGCAAGACCAGACAATACCCACAGGGTGAAAACCAGCCATAGATATAGTCGGTAAAGATCTTGGTCCAGGTCGATATATTAGGGTGAAGTTATAGCCTAGAATCTCAAGGAGTGCAGCTGCGCATGCAGCTGCGGGAAGCGCTAACATTTGCAGAGGCTTAAGCATTCCCTCAGGATAATACGTATCGATCATATATACGAAGCTCATTACTCCAAGAAGAGATAACGAGATAGAAAAGGTTTTCAAACCATCAGTTTTATACGCTAGAAATATGGCGATCAGAAAAGATATGAAAAAGACGAGATATTCGAAGGATAACGGCCAAGACAAGAACATAAAGTATTCGCCTGGGTTAATTCCGATGATTCGGCCAAGTTCCACTATTGCTTGATTCATGCCCAAAAAGTTGACGGCTAAAACATAAATTAAAGGAACATTTGCGCAAATAAAGAAAACTAGAATCCTGAAACGATTTTTAGGTCTTTTTTCAACAATCTTTTCCGACTCGATTATTAATTCTAGAAATAGGAGCCATATGAAGAACATATAGAACATTCTTCCTTTCCATGTCTCGTAAAATAAAAACCTCGTATTAAATAGATAGAAACTTTCGATGTTTAGATAATCCAAAGTCATCAGCAATATTACCGGTACGACAAAGCAAACTATCAAGGCAACATGAAAATAATATTTTTTCAATGCTTCTTGAACACTTTCTTTAGTAAGAACATTCTTCAGATGCATAATGCTGAACCAACTTTCAAATTCGATTATAAGAAAGATTACGAATATAAGTTTGTACCGCTGGATCGCTGATCCTAAAACGTGAAAAATGAACTTATATGGTGCTATGAAAGTTGAACGCGTAGTGAAGCCTAAATTTACATGAAAAGGGAAAATCTTTTACTTCCTTAAGTATACGATGACTTTCTTATTTTTAGGATGATCGCATCCATGTTTTTAGCATGCTTACCTAATGTTAGAAGTCTAGCCATCAAAAATTCTAAAGGAGTCAATACTCCTGTAGGAATTATGCTGTCATAGATAAATTTGATAATCCGTCCACTTTTTAGTGCTAAGTGATCTCTTTAATGCACCGTGAGGGCATGATTATTCGCTTATGCACATCTTCCAAACTATAGAAACGTTCAAAATAGGAGAGAGTTCTATCAACTTTAAACTTATTAAAGATGATTGGCAAGAATGATTTAAAAACTCGCTTTATTAATGGAGGAATTTCAGCAGCCCAGTTTCTTTTCGAATAACTGTTTGAGTAGGGAGATAGCGAAAAACTTACTATCCACAGTCCATTCGGTTTTAGGACTCTCCCGCGTGCGCGTTGGCAGAATTGAGTGACCACAACCTATTTCAAGTATTATATTACTCGCTTTCAGCTCTGAAGACAGAAAGGTTAAGGCACTCGCGTACTCTATATATCTTGAAGCTGAGAGACCAAAGCAATACAAAGTAGCTTCAAGCCATTCAAGTGCATATTGTGGACAGTTGTTAGAAGATTCTACAAAATTTTGGAAAAATCTCTTTTGAAAACATTAATCGCTAACTCTTACCACGATGTTGTCTACGTAACCTACGTTTTCGACACCGTCGAAGTCGATGTTTTGAATTCTTATGAAGAAGGTGGTTGGCAATGTTGAACTATGCGTTTCTTGCCAAATTTCACTTATATTAAAGCTAAAGAAATCAACAGAATTTTGCAAGATTATGGTTGAATCGCTTTCTACACGCAAGCAATTGGGAGTTACAAAGCATATAGACCGATTCCATGATGTGTCATATACGCAAATGCTGAGCTCGTCTGGCGAGGAAAACCCAGCACTTGCATTTATGTAAAAGCTAAGCGTAATGTTAGAAGTATCCCAGACGTATATTTTCCGATAAATCCAGTTGACGTAGAGTAGCCCGCCCTCATTCTTTGCAGCTGTAACAAGACTGCGGTTACCATCGTATGCGTAACTCGAATTCGTTGAAACATATCCGGACCCGCTATATAGATGGCCCTCAACGATACCGAACTTCCAGCCCATATCAGAGATATTTCCATATTCGAAGCTATCTCTAAGGACAACCTCCGGTTTTTCATATAACACTTCAAAGAGGTAAGCGTTACCTATTTTTTTAGTTATTTTAAAATTGGGATTAGATAAGAAAACCTGAGGATCCCACTTGAGGTTTTTGTCCCACCGATATCCTGATTGAGCAGCCACATACACATATGTTATATTAAGTTGCCTCATAGCATCATACATTGTAGAATCCATTGTGCCATTTTGTATCGCTCCAATCAGCTGTTGGTAATAGTGACTCGCTTGACTCAAACTAAAGGGGTATATAGCTTTACGATAAGAAATACTTGGTATGAACATCCCAGGCTCGTACATATTTACCAATATAATGCTCTTTTTGGGCAAGTTATCTCTCATCCAAAGCATTAAATTATAATCATCGAACGTTGTAACTGAAAACTTACCGTACCCTTCAACAAGATATCCTGTATCATGTGTGATCGTGTAGTACATGAAGGACGAGTATATACAGGAGAGAACCAGAAGGGTGAGTACCGTTGCTATGGTGTTCGTAAGAACGTGTTCACGTGGTAAAACGATACGTGCTAACCTTTTGCGAAGGTTATTTATTAATGTATCATAAAGAATGACATTGAAAATACCAAGCAAAAAACACCATGAGACATACATACTAATTGTAGGTCTCACTGCCTCACCCATAACTAGGGAAAGTTGTGGCAATAGATACTGTAAATGAAACAAAAGAAATAAACTTAGAGATGCGATAAGGAGGCATAAAGACAACTGTACAGAATTTAAAAGTCCATAAAGTTGACCCCTCTTTCTATAGAGACCAATACAGCTGACAATAAGTAATCCAATAATTATAGCCACAAGCGGAGGATATGGACTAATTCCATCTGAGAGAAAAAGCCAAGCAAATATATCTACATATCGGGATGGTGCTATAATGATGTCTGATGGAAGCCCTATGTTATATCCAGGATAAGAATACAGTTCCACGAACCGATATATGAATGGACTTATAGGAATCAAACTAGCTCCGAAGGCTATTAACAAGTTTCTCAGTCCATAAAAAGCACGCTCTCTCTCTTTATGGAACATATCGAAGAGCATGAGAACAGCAACAGTTGTCATTGTAATTATATAAATGGTAAGATGAATCGCAGCCAAATATCCAAATAATAGTCCGATCGCTAAAAGTGACGACACCTTATTTCTCACATTGTTTTCTATCCGTAAACCACACAAAAAAGGGATAAACCCAAGTGAAATAAATTTCAACGGAAACGCAACAACATATGGGTTGACCCCCCAGGTTAGCAAACGTGGCCAGCGGCTTACGCAAAAGAAAACAAAGGCTAAGCTTACGCCAAGGCGCCTAGACGAGAACGCCTTACCTAGAAAATACGCACCAAGTATACTTAAAGCTTGAAAAAGTGCAGTAACATGAAAAATTGCTTCTGGAGGCAAGTATCCAGAAATGAGACAAGCATATGCGAAAAAAACATGAGCCGCCTGCGGGTAAACAACTCCTTCCGACAGATATGGTTGCATTGTGAGCGGCACACCCTGATTTTCTAACATGACTTGAACAAAAAGCGAATGTAAAGATGTATCATTTATGCTTCCAAATACGAAGCTCGAAAGCGGAACTACTTGAATCCAAAGAGTCGCTAAAAACATGCCAAAAACCGCAGAACATTGAAGCGTAGCTACCTTGTGCTCAAGCAAATAATTACGTACACTGATCATGCATTCTTGGCTTGACCCAACAAAGCTCTTTATGCTTTTAAGTTCATTTTTATGAAGTAGAATGGAAAACACGCCAAACGTTACAATAATTGCCCACACCACAATTGCGTTGAAGAAGTGAAGTGGAAATATTGCAATAAGGTAAAGGGCAAGCCCACCCAAGTAAACATTTAGCACAGATATTTGCAAGAAATCTAACTCTCTAAAGAAGTGGAAATATTTCGAAAAAGCAACTCTTATCGGCTCTCCAACTATTACAAGAGAGATCATTAGTAAAAATAGACGAGAAAAAATACAGAGTGTTTCTATCATAATTTGATCTCTCCTTCTCGTTAAAACTTCAATTAGCTGTTACAAGCTCCTCATAGATTGATTCAAGTTTATCAACATCAGCTTTCCATGTATACTTACGCAGAACAAGTCCATGTGCGTTTTGCCGAATTTTTTCTCTTAACTCCGAGCGATTCAGAAGCAAACTTACTGAACTAGATATTTCATCATAAGTACCATTTTTTAATATAAGGGCGTCCTCACCATGCGTCAGCACGTCACTTACTCCTGCTGAAGAACACACCATGAGCGGAACCTTACTAGCCATGGCCTCAAGCATACTTAGACTAAGACCTTCATAGAGGGAAGGGAGTATGAAAACATCAGCAATGGAATAATAGAAATGAAGCTGACTTTCTGACACTCTTCCCGTCATAACTACCGAATCTTCCACTCTCAATTTCTTGGCTAAGCCCAGTAAGTTTGTTTTTCCTTTTGCGGAATCAGGCCCAACCATTAAAAATTTTGCACTAGGAAACTCCTTTGTTATTGAAGGCAACGCCTCTATAACCTTTTCTAAACTTTTGTGCCAAGCTATTCTACCAACATATAGTAATACAGGACCAAAAAAGCCGTGCTTCTTCTTTGTCATTTTGAACTTTGGCAATTCCTTATATTTTGTAATATCTACTCCATTTTCAATTATCACCGTTTTACTCTCAGAGGCCCCTAAATTCAAAAGAAGAGACTTGTTGCTTTCTGTTAAGGCTATGATCTTGTCAGAAGATTTCAAAAGAGTATTCCCAAAAGAACAATCATAAATAGACTTTATTAATCCATTAAACCAGTTTCTTTTAGGGAATATTCCATGAGGCGTTAAGACAAATGGAACTCCTTTCCGTTCAGACAAAAATGCTGCACTACAAGAACTTAAACACCTATAACTATGTGCATGAATAATATCTGCTTGTAAAGTACGAAATATCTTAACCATACTAGGCATTAACCAAACTTCTCGAAAAAGCCTTGGTACAAACAATGGGTATCTATAGACTTTAATTCCATTCGTAAATTCTTCATTAACTGCATCAACTCCTTCGGTGTCGTTCGATGTCATCACAAAAACTTTATGTCCTCGTTTAACAAGTTCAATAGATATGTTGTAAACGTGATTTTCTAATCCACCAATTGCTGGAGGAAAACGAGGGGTTACTTGAACTATCCGCATTAAGCAGTCCTCTGCCCTTGTGAATAAGAAGCATTAAACCAATTCATAAATCGTGGTAGTAGAGTTTCAAGTTCAATTTTAGGTCGAAAGCCTTGTCCTTTTGTTTTTTTTGTGTCCGCAATAAGTTTCTGAACGTTTCCCTTCAAGCGTTCATTGGTGTAGAACGCGCACTTCAAAGTCTCTTATATCCCCCTTTACAATAGTTAGTAATTCTTGATTTATCTTAAGTTCAGTATGGAACCTGATGGAAAGCTGTCAAAGATCGTTATCTTAGCTCTTTTTTCAAAAAGGAGCCCTGCAAAGTTAGCCTGTATAAATCATGCCCCCCCAGCGACAAGCATGTTTAAATTACTAAAGCTCATAATTCCTAAACAATGTTTCTTCTGTAAAAACTTTTTCGTATCTATTTGCTAATAATTCCCAATCATAGCTCTTCTCTACAGTACGCCTTGCATTTTCACCTATCTTCCTTGCCAGCGAGTCATCGCTTAGAATATTCAAAATGGCTTTAACCCACTCAGTGATGTTATTTGGGTTAACTAACACTCCGTTTTCACCGTTAGAAACAACTTCCTTGATCCCATCCACTTCGCTTGCCACAACCGCCTTACTCATAGCCATCCCTTCAAAAAGCTTCAAAGGACTGGCTGCACGAGACACTTCATTATCAGGGAATGGAACTAAGACCACATCAGCGACCTCGAGTATTTCCGGCACCTTTTCGTATGGGACCTCCTTCATCAAAACCGCGTTTTTCGGAAAGAAGATTTCTTCTTTTGCCCCACTGCCAACAAGTACGAAGTACACGTTCAAATTTTTATTTTTAAATTTTTTACAAAATTGTGAAATCATATCTATTCCTGCCCAGCTATCTAAACGCCCACAATAAAGGCATACTTTCTTGTCGATCAAGTTTAATTGCCGTTTTAAACGCCCTCTAGAATATTTTCGTGGATCAAAATATTTTGTGTCAGCACCATTCGGAATGATGATAACTTTTTCGTTCGGAGTCGCTAAATTTAAAGCATATCTTCTGAGGTAATTCGTTGGTACAATAACCTTATCGCTGTTCCTTACAATGAACTCTTGTATTAGAATGCAAAATCTCGCCGCAAAACTACACGGCTTAAGATTAAGAAGAGACACTGTGTACTGGGCTATGAGGTCGTTGAAATCTAACAACATAGTTTTTCCCAAAAGCTTCTTTCCAATGATGAAACCCAAAAAACCTGTGTAAACGCTCGGATAATTTAATATAATTATTTCCGGATTAATTTTTTTGGTAGACCTGAGAATATTTGAAAAAAGCGAAACTAAGGATAAGAAAAAAGCCATAATATAGGATTTTTTCCATAGCTTGAGTATAAAGGGTGCAATTTGAATATAATGTGCCGTGATGCCGTGATGCACCGCGATGACTTCTCTGTTCTTTAAGTGAAAGCAACCTTGATGCAACAAAAGCTTACCTGATAACATACGGAAGGGAGGAAGTACAATAAAATGAATCTCGTGTTTTTTTGATAACCTTTTCATTAATTCATAAATTCGGCGGTCGCTACCCAGTTTTGGGGGAAAGCATTCAACGAAAACCGCTATCCTCATCCTTGAATCTCCAGTAATTACAGTCAGTCATTTATAATATTATCTTTCTTTCTACCTAAATCTATTATAATTATCAAGGATATTTAAATTCAAATATTTACTGAGATTGAAGATTTGCTTCCTTTTCTTCCAAAGAAAAAGGAGCCCTCTTTTGTTCTAAGCGCTGTTTTGATTATATAAAATATAAAGCTTCGAATCTCCGCAAATGTCAATTTTGATTTCCCCTTCTTCCTGTTAACGAAGATTATGGGAATTTCTTTAATTTTGAAATTTCGTATGTGCGCTTGTCTTATGGTCTCTATTTGAATCTCATATGTTTGACTGTGCAGGTCACTTATGGTTCTTTTAACCAAGTTTATCGAGTAGCATCGCAGTCCGCTTGTATAGTCATGTAAGTTAGCGCCTATAACCATTGATGCTATAAGATTGGCCGTGCGACTTAATGCTAGTCGAAATAGGCTCCAATTAACAGCGCCGCCTCCTTTACAATATCTGTTCCCCACCACAAGTCCGCATTCTGTTTTAGCTGTGGATATTAAACGGGGTATATCTTTTGGATTATGTGAATAGTCAGCATCTATTGTAATTATGTACTTTGGAGGATTTTTTACTGACAAGAATACCCTGAAACCGTCGGTTATTGCTGTTCCCAGTCCAAACTTTTTCGGTCTTTCAAACAGCAGAATATTATCATGTTTTCTTTGACATTTTCTCACTATGTCTGATGTTCCGTCAGGGCTGGAATCATCTATAACAAGAATGGAAGTATTCAAGTTCAAGTTTTCAATTTCATCAATTAATCTCTCAATATTTTGTGCTTCACAATACGTAGGAAGGATTACTCCGATTTCAGAATTTATGTCCAGATTACCTTCAATAGATTTGGACGACTTTTTCTCAAAACTCATGTTCCCTATCAATTCTTTATTTAGTAAGCTCGTACTCGAGGGAACTTGGATGCTCATCTTTACGTTTCACACCTTTCCATAAATATCGTTGAATAACTACCCTTTACTATTTAAGTTCTACTGCATCATCCATTTGTCTCACAACTTCATCTCACGTTGTTTTAACTTGATCCTATAGAAACTTAATGGATGGTGTACTCTTTGGCATAGTTCATCTGGGTTTGTGCAGACTCCATGAGTTTTTAATGTATCACATTTTGGCGGGATGTACCGTGTTCTGGAGCCTCTTTCTCCAGCAATGTGCTCAACTTGGTAGCGTGTCATTCTCTTATTATAGTCGGAAAAACTTTTGAACAATTCAACCACGTTCTCTGATGACATCCCCACGTTTATAAGGAAGGAAGTCAGCGTAAATCGGCCTATATGCGAGAGGTGGCGCCCCGCTGACACTGCCTGATACAGAGCTTTTACGCATGGTGGAAAGGCTGTTTGCACGACGGTTTTTGGGAAACCTTCCATTTCAGCCTTGCCTATCTTTTCTACAGACAGTTTGTTTATTTTTTCAGCTATCATCATTATTTCGGTGGGAAATTTAGGCAGTTCTTCTACTTCTAATCTTTTTCCAATGTGTTTGCGGATTTCTTCGCTCAGTAATCTTGCTGTTTCGTTTCTCGTCAGATAAACATTTCCGCTTGATAGGACACGGTTAACAAGCTTCCATTTTTTTCCTTTCAGATGTGTTGTGTTTCTTAGGTAGCCCGTGAAACTGAGCATAAATTCGAAGGGAATTCCAGAATTCTCATTGAACATGAGTTTCCACGCGAAATTTTGTGCGAATTTAACAATTTTTTCTTTGGGTTCGTCTTTCAGATCTTCGTACGCTTGCTTTGATTCTGCCAAGGCATATCTTTTTTTGATAAAGGAGCTTCCAGTGGCGGTTGCTAGTACTATTGCAGCTGGATATGATGATATTTCTATGTCTTCTCTTTTCAGTTTCCTGCTAACTCGAGCGTATAAAATTGCTTCTTCCACTCTTTCTTCGGCACGTTTAAGGATTCCCTCTAATTCAGGACTTGTTAGGTCTTCTATTTTCAAATCTGGTATTTTCATATATTTTGTGGCTGCTTTTAGGAAGGGGTATTTTGCTATGTCGTTTTTTGTGAATCGGGCTGTTGCTAGCTGCATATATTTTTTCACATTTATTCCGTTTCTATCCTTGGCGCTAGGTAAAACGTGAGTTTCCCTTCTTTTGTTTGTTGAAAGTCTAGTTTTATGGGCATATCTGACGAAAATTCAAGTGTTGCGATTTCAGATGTTGCGGATGCTGCCTTTATAATTTCTAAGAGGTAGCTTAGGCTGAAGGTTGCTTTGGAAGGTTCTTTAGTTTCTAAATCCAGAAGTGCGTCGCTTCCTTTCTTAAGTTCTATCGTCGCACCCATAAGATCTCCCGTTGCGTTGAAGACTAGCCTTTCAGGATATGCCTCGATGCGGACGTGGTCGCTTACAAGCTGGGCGTCCTCAATTGCTTGATGTAAGCCTTCTGCCGTGGCTTTAGCTCTAACGTTAAAGGTGATTTTCGGCGTTGGCACTTCCTCTTCCACGGCTTCAAGCGTTGGCATAGTGAAGTTTCGCGTGTATTTTCCAGTTATCTTTACATGTAAACGCCCAGTCTTTTCATCAAGAGAAAGCTCCACAACTTCATCCCTGCCCGCTCTCTTAATCAGTTTTAACAGTTCACTTATGTTTATGCACATTTTTGCCGGTTCCGTACATGCGTACTCTTCAAAAATTGTCTTAGGCCACTCAAAGTCAACCATGGCAACGCGTGACGGATCCATTGCCCGCAGTTTCATGTTTTCAGGGTTAATTTTGAATGTGGCTTCATCTACGAGTATGGATATGGCTGTAACCATGTCTCTTAAGAGTTTAGCGTCGGACATTTTCAGTTTGAACATGGCAACTCTCCTTTTATGGATATGTTTTGTTGTTATAAAAGACTTTACGCACTTAAGTTTGATGCTAATGGATAATGCGTTGCGTAAGGATTCTATGGACTGCTTCGAATGAACTAACACCTATTAAAGCCAAAAACAGTTGCAGACGGGTTCCATAGAACTTTTATCATTTCAGCAATGAAGTTTTAGCTGTATTCTCTGAATGTGTACCCACATTTTGTGCAACGGAAAAACTGTGTTGAAGATTCATCAGCCCCTCTTGTCTGTACTTGCCAAACATATACTAAGTTGTTTCCACATCTTGGACATTCAATTCTAAGAGTTGGTAGTGTTCGTAGTTTCTGCTCTTCTTTTCCTATTACCGCTACGAGTTTCTGCGGATGGAGCTGTATAACTTTTGCAACCTTTGGTGCAACTTTGTTGCCTAATGCTTGTTTCTTGTAGCCGCATTTGAGACAGACAAGGATTAACGATATTTTCTTGCCGGTTTTTTCCTTCTTTGGCACAAGCCGAGACTTGCATTTGGGACAAAATTCCACGACTTCTCCTCCTACGCTCTTATATTCCACGCCACCGTCTCGATTCTCTAAGCTTTCTCATCTAAACTTTCTTGGTACTTGTGCTTCATACGTAATCCCTTGCATCAAACTCGAAACCACAATCCGGGCACTTCGCGTTGAAATCCTCTCGTGGCTTAGTATTCTTTTTGAATGATTGGCGTGCATGCTTACCTTTTTTCTTTGGAAGCTTCTTTCGTTTCCTAACCAACGACTTCTTTTGACTTAGAGACCCGGTTATGTTAGCTTTGAATTTTGCTCGATGACCACCGCAGTTGGGACATTTCATTTTTTAACACCTGACATGAGATAAGGCACCCACTCCTACAGAATAGCCGATTATCTATTTTGGCCCTCCACAACTATCATGGTCAATGTCGTCCTAACCTTGTCAAGCGTTCTAATGTGCCAAGTCACAATTTCCTTGAGCTTACCCATAGATTCCGCTCTTACTCTTGCAATTATGTCATAGACTCCATAAATAGCGAAGGCTTCATCCACTCCCTCAACCTTCTTCAAATCTTTCAATATGCCTGCAATTGAAGAACTTATCTCCGTGTTTATCAACACAAACGCCGTTGGCATTTAAACAACACCTACCTCTTCTTCTTTCTCTTTACAGGCGCTTGAAACTTGACCTTCCTTTCCTCCTTTTTCCGCTTCTTTTCCCTCAGGTGCTCCCTGTGTTTCTTCACCCTCTCCGCATTCTCGCGCTTCTTCTTTCCTCCACCCATTTAAAGTCACCTTTTCCCCTCATATCTTTAGCACATAGATCGGCATAAGTCGGGCTACTATATCACACATCCTTAACTCTATGGTTCTCACAATCACTTCCCTACCACGGTACATGAAGGGCATACCCTCCGTGCTAGAGATTATTTTTTGCCCTATCCCGCTCTTCATCTCGGTTATGAAGTATCTTTTATTATCTATTTCCACCTCTCCTGACGCCTCTAACATATCTGGGAAGGTGTAGCCCCCGCCGTGGGGTAGTATATTCAGATTTTTCATTCTATCCATGACCCCGAGTTTTTCGGCTCTTTTATAGAATCCGAGCGCCTCTATAGTTTCTTCGGAGAGGTTTAGGTTTCCCCGAACTAGATAGGCGGGTAAGTCTGCTCTCAGGGCTATTGGAAACATCTGACCTTGTTGATTTATGTAATGGCACCCAAGCGCTATTTCATTATAGTTTAGTAAGCCTTGGTGTGTTTCGTTTATTATCTCTATGAAATCTCCGAAAATCTCAGTAGCAGCTAATCTCCTTCTCTTCTTCGCGAATTCTTCCGCGTATCTAAAAAACTTGTAGTACTCCTTCGCATCTCCATCTAAAACTACCCTGCATGGACCAAAAGGAGTTTTTACCTCTTTCATCCTTTCTTTAAGAACCCTGCTTTTATGGTAGTATAAGCCTAGCCCCTTCTGATTCTCTCCTTGTAACTCGGGAGCCGCGCTGTGTATAATA
>Ga0209636_10004125_pt1 | contig 14842 bp, 6 predicted proteins | sample DeeMarSWOR152_54_FD_187464 | JGI IMG/M metagenome (GOLD analysis project Ga0209636, IMG submission 187464) | Marine sediment microbial communities from White Oak River estuary, North Carolina - WOR-1-52-54 (SPAdes) (version 2) | ecosystem: Environmental > Aquatic > Marine > Intertidal zone >...
GATGAAGAGTCCATAAAGTACAATAAAGATATTCAGGTAGGCATTATGATTGAAACGCCGTCGGCGGCTTTGACGGCTTCTACGCTTGCAAGAGACGCCGATTTTCTAAGTATCGGAACAAACGACCTCATTCAATATACTCTTGCTGTTGACAGGGGCAATGAATTGGTTTCTACATTATACTCGGCTGCAGACCCTGCCGTCCTGAGGCTCGTAAGGACTGTTATTCAGGATGCGCACAAAGCACAGATAGATGTTAGCGTTTGTGGGGAGATGGCTTCCGAGCCGGAATACATTATGCTCCTGATGGGCATGGGAATTAGAACCATGTCACTGGCACCACCAATGATACCGGAGATAAAGCAGATTATTCGCTCTGTTACGATGGAGGACTGCAACAACCTGGCCAGAACAATACTGGGTATGAACTCGGAGAGGCAGATAACAAGCTACCTGCGGGATGCCGCAAGAAAGATTTTGCCCGAAGCTTTTTAATGACCCTGCTTTGCCTCAAGTACACACCAATAAAAAGACTGCAAGCGTAACCCTCACACCCCCCGCATAAAGACCTTGCTCCTGTCCGTAGCTAACGCTGGTCTTAATGAATTTTCACTAACAGCTTTGCGACCTGCTGCGGGCTATTTTATCCAATTTTCTGCAAATATGGCAAAGTCCGTCAAATTCACAATTCCATCACCGTTAAGGTCTGCCGGGATCGACCCTGCCGGATTCTCCAAAAGCCATCGCTCAGCAATTTTCGCTAAGACCCTGAAGTCATGTGGAATGCTGACGGTGCCGCTGCGAACAGTAGCGTTACCGGAGTCGTCTGTCGCCTGATAGGTTATCGTGTAAATCCTGCCGCTGTTGGTTCCACTGCGCTCGGACCTTACATAGATTGAGCCGTCGTCGCCTATCTCAATATCACCGGTAGTGTGTCCATCGCCTATGGTGTCATCACCTTCGTTCATCACGATACTGACCAGGGAAACCTCCGGTGTTGCGTCACATTCGTCGCTCACCGTCCAGCTCGGCGTAATCAGAACCATCTTATGATTCGGGGGCCACAGATAGGCGGGTGTAACGGAAAACTCGAATTCGGGCGGCTTCGTGTCCACAACTGTTATCACAACGTCGTTAGGCTCAGAGTCTTCTATTCCGTCGTTAACTATCAGCGTTATCACATACTCACCTGGGCATCCATCATCTAACGTGACGGTCGGAGTAGGTCCCTGCGCGGGACTCTCGCGGAAAGGCCCGATCCACGTATATGTCAGTGGTGTCTCCTCGGCATCGCTTGACCTGCTGCCGTCCAGTGTGACCTGGGTCCCTTGCTCGATATTGCAGGCACATTCGACAATCTGCTCATCACCGGCATCGGCGACCGGAGGTGTGTTCTCTGTTGTGAACGACCAGTCATTCCCGTCGACAGCGCAGCAGCAGTTCTTCGCTACAACCTGCCAGTAGTACCTCATACCGCGCTTCAGTGTCTCACCCGGCTCAGGCGTCGGATCACACCTCGGTTCGGTCAGGTCACTTTCAATCAGCTCCAGTGCGTTCGGGTCCGTCCCGAAGTAAACGTCCCAGGTTGTAGGACACGATGGCTGGTACTTGAACAGGACTGCTAAACCAGGGTGCAGTTCCGCCTCGTTGCACAGATAAGTCAAGCCGCAACTGTAATCCCTTTGAATTCCTATAGTCGCACCTGAACCGGCTTCTAAGCTGGGATCCACGTAAAGCATCAGGATGTCACCGCTGCCTTCGAACAGCTGTGCCTGAGCAGTCAGCCTGCCTTGGGAGTCGCTGCAGCAGTGCATCACGCTCTCCCACTGCACGACAAAGATTCGATTGGGCGCCTCCCCGACAATCGCAACGTATACGTTGTCGTCCCCGTATCGATTGGGATAGAGATCGTCCCAGTAAACCGCTATGAAACGCGAAATGTTCAAACCGGGATCACACGGAATGCAGCAGTTCCAATAGTACATGTTCCCGTCCACGAAGTAAATCGTTCCGTTTGAGCTGATCGCTACACGATTGTATTTGCTTCCGTAGAAAGGGAACTTGAACGGCAGCGTAATGGGGTAAAAGTAAGTGTCGTCACCGAGATGTAGATTGTCCCCAGCTGCCATCTCTATGGATTCCGGCGCGGACATCTCAGCCTCATCGGGTGGTGGAGGCGGCGGCGGCGGCGGTGGCGGCGGTGGCGGCGGTGGCGGCGTCCCGGTAGCGATCTCGATCCAGTCGAAAGACGGACCATTGGGCTCGTCGCTGTCGATGAATATGTAATCACCGGCATCAGGACCACCGCTATGCAGTACACCTACATTACCAGTTACAGCTATTGCTTCCGATGGCTCCGCCTCTTTCACAAAGGACTCTTCGTCGGGGCGGACGCCCGGTAACAAGTACTCGGCCTGAATCAAATCTGACCCTTCTGATTCAACCCAGAGGTTAAAGCCGCCATCAGTGCCGTTTGCATCTTGATGCTCCCCGTTGTCTGCTTCATTCGCATTTCCGCTCTCGCCGATCGCTGCCGTTTCCGGCAGTCCCCCGGGAACTGGGCTGTACGTCAGATTATCCAGTAGAAACAGTTGCAAATCCGGGTCGGGATTAGAAAAGGTAATGACAGCATGCGCTATCGGCGTTGTGCTTGTACCTCTATTCATCCCCTCCATCCAATAGAATCCCATATCATTGGCATCAGCCGAAAAAGTGCTGATCGGCTTCAGCGAACTGTCATACAAAACCATTGTGCTTGCATTCGGTTGCGAGCCGACGGCGCTCAGTAAAAAAGCGTAGGAAACACCGTAGACAGGAATGGCAAAGTCCAGCGCCAAAAGACCTTCGGAATCACCTTCAATGCACGGAAGTTGGATGTATTGGGTCTGGCCCGAACCACCGCTGATAAACGCGTCTCCAAAAAAGAATCTGAATGTCACGTCCTCGATGTTCATGCCGTCGACCATCGTGCCCGAAGGGACTTCGTCAAAAGTAATCGTCACAGGTTCCATTGACCCCCCCAGGTTCCATCCCAGGTTGGTGTCCACCCCAACATCGGCCTTGCCGTCGCATGGGTCCGGGTAGCTCGGCTTTGTAATGGGCAGGCAGTACAACTCGAAGTCCTCGTCACTTTCGTCCGTGTATGTTCCGTCGGTTATCCGGATACGGTAATCTGAGTCGGCCGGAATGCTTGCAGGTATTTCCCAGGCGAACTTGTTGTAGTTGGGAATGTCATCCGCCAGTTGTGCGTAAACCTCTCCTCCTTTCAGCAGATAAATATCAACGACAGGGCCGCCGCCGATCGAATACCATCGAATATTGTATTTGGATGCCAGTTCCAAGCTCTCTGAACCGTTGGGAGTAACGACCGTTAATCCGGTTGAAGCGGTTATCGCATTGTACGCATTGAGGCGGCATCCGGAGACTGTTTTGCCGTCCAAAGACGGTGCAGGATCGCCCGTCCAGACAAGCCTTGTTTTCAATTCGTCCAGGGATATTCCATTGTTTGTGGGTTCGGGCGGCGTTGCTGTCGATGCAGTAACAGGCGCATTCGCCATCACCAGAGCAGCCACGCCCGCCACGTGCGATGCCGCCATCGATGTGCCGCTGTTCCAGGAGTAGCTCTCCGCATGGTCGTCTATACATTGTATATTAATATTGTCTATTTCCGCCCCGAAGTAGTTGTTATCCACGCCATCGGTAAACCATCGGAACCTAACCTTCATCCCTGCGTTGCGACATGAATCGGGGATATCAACCCGTGCACTCCAGTAATAGCCCTCATAGTAAGAGTATATGTCTGCTGCAGAAAAAACCTTTTGCCAGGCAGCACCATCCCACACATAAACGCCCAGCTCGTCGCCTTCACCAATCTCGTACATGTAACCGAACTCCAGAGTAAGTCCACGCAAACCCCGTGTATCAATGGGAGGCGTTACAACCGAGCCGTAGCTGCCGCTTGAATAAGGCCAGGAGCTGTCCCAATCACCGCGGGCGGCTATATTGTTTGCATCATAATATGTCGGTGATAGCACTGTTCCCCAGTGGTTTCCCATCCCCTCGAGCGTCATTTGTGTGCCCGCAAAAGTCGGCGTTGTCGCGCCCTGAAAGTCCTCAAAGAAAAGCGTTTTGTATGTCGGCACAGTGCTGAGAATGCTCGCTCCTGGTGCACCAACATGCACGGATTCATCACCGTAGTTAGAATAGCTGACCAGCAAATCTTTATGGTCGGTTGCGGCCACCGAAATCACGTTGGAAAGCTCGTAGCTTGCCGGGTAGTATGGTTCTGAGTCAATGTCCCACCCGTAATTACCCGCTGCTGCTACGAACAGCACGCCGCGGTCGCGTGCATACACAATCGCATATTCCAATGCCTCCGAGTATCCAAAGCTGCCCCAGCTATTGCTGAGAATCTTGGCACCGTTGTTTACCCCGTAGATTATTGCCGAGATAGCATCTGCCGTGTTGCCCGAACCACTCGCATCGAGGAATCGCAGCGCCATCAGCTTGCATCGCCAGTTGACTCCCGCTACTCCAAGCCCGTTATCACCAACACCTGCAATCGTCCCGGCACAGTGTGTCCCATGGCTGGACGCGTCACTGGGGTCACTATCGTCCTGGTAGAAATCGTAACCGTACACATCATCGATATATCCGTTACCGTCGTCGTCGATACCGTTGCCGGGTATCTCGCCGGGATTGACCCACATATTGTTGACTAAATCCGGGTGCAGATAGTCGATACCCGTATCCATAACACCCACGATTACATCTGATCCCTCCGGCACACCGGTAGCGATATCCCAGGCCTCTGGTGCGTCGATGTCTGCATCTTCAGTTCCCCCCGTTTGCCCTGTATTGTGCATACCCCATAATGACTGGAAACGCGGATCGTTTGGAGTTCTCGCTATACGCACACGGTAGTTGGGTTCAACCACCAGGATGCGTCTGTCTCTCGCCCCCCAGTTCTCTGCTATTGCAGCCTTTACTAATTTACCGGTTGGCAGTTTAACCCGAAGCACCTCTTTCCCGCGGGACAAAGCGACACGCCGCTCGATTTGCCCGCCAACTGCGGCTTCGACGCCGGACAAGTCCTCCGCCGCCTCCACCACGCCGTTTCTATCAACGTCCGCAGAAAGTAGCACAAGAACCTCACCTGGAACATACTCTTCGTTTTGCTCGTGTATACTGGCTGTCATCCCATTGAGTTGAACTGCTTGGACAGTTTCAATCGAACGGTGCAATGTAGCGACTGCCAGCGTACAGACCACTACTGCCACCAGTGTTAGGGTACGCCTTTCGAACAAAAACATCGAATTTCGTCGTTTTCTGTAAGCCCTCATTTTTTTCTCCTTTTTTTCTGGGCCAGCCATTCGGACTGCCGGTTTTTATTGTCTCTTCATACACGTTGATATGTATAGTGCGCTTATCGCGCGGGAATTCCTCCTCAAGACGTGGCCATTGAAGTTGATATCCCGGTTTTCGTCACCGGTGTAGGTGCCGTCCTTGACTGCGACTGTATCACCATTGTTGGAATCCTCAATAGCAGCCTGTATATCGTAGAAGTCTTCAAACCCATTGTCATCAACATAGACGGTCTTCTCGTAAGATATAGCAGATGCTCCCTGCACCACCAAAAATACCGCATTTTTCAACAATGTCTTTAGAACCCTCCTTCCGCTCATGCTTCTCCTTATGAAAAAGACTGCTAATTGCTCGTAATCCTATGGAATATGAGTTATATTTATAATGAACTCCTGCCACAAATATCAATTCAGCTTAGATCCCATCTATATTATAAGACGCGATATACTTAAAAAAGTTACAAATTTTGTCATATTTTTTTTTACGGCCCTGCTTTTCCTGTCGCACAACAGGAAAAAAACGTGAATTATTAAAGCCTAATGGCCGATTTATCTTCGTACAGCGTGTTGACAAGAAACTTACGGCGGCGGCGGCGGTGGCGGTGGGGGAGGTGGTGGAATACTAGTCCTGAAGAACCAGGTAGTTCCGGTTGATTTGCCCCCCGTATTTACCTCATCGATACGCCAATAATACTTACTATGAGACATTAGGCCGGGATCAAATGTGGTAGAACCCTGGTTGCATAAAAAAGTCGGTGGATTGCTCGTTCCAAAATATACATCGTGCGAAGAGGCTCCATATCCGGCGGACCAGCTCAAATCGGCATCTGGATCAACTAATCTTGCGTCATTAGCTGGATTTGGATCACCCGCCAGACCGGGTGACCCTTCCCAATTTTTGGCAAAAATTGCAAAATCAGTGAAATTGACAAATCCATCTCTGTCGAGGTCTTCGGCCAGAAGAACCACAGCATAAAGCCATTTCCTAATGAACAGCACAAAATCTGCATAACCTACAGAGTTATCCCAATTCAAGTCTGCAATATTACCTGCATCCGACAATGACATGCTTGCTTCCGGCGTCCCGCCATAGGCCCCCATATTGATTCGCTTATCGTGAGGCCATAGTTCCGCTGTCCAATCTGAATTGAGATCACCACCATCAATACACGGGCTTGTGTTGGTATCATAAACCCATGTTTCGCTATTCGGGTCCCATCTGCCTGCTTCTGACTTCAAATGATAATCACCATCGACCCAAAAATCGTCATTGAAGTCTTCTGGAGTATCGTTCAAATGCCAGAAACCGGTATCAGCAAAAAATGGTTCGGTATCAAGATTATTGCCATCTTCCCATATCAACGTGCATTGAGGCTCAACATAAACAGCTGCCTCCCCTCCCTGGACATCACTGTAGGAAACTGAAATCGTTGATGGATGATATTTAAAATCAAGTTTTAGTGCAATCTGAGGTCCGTCATTTGCGTCATTGTCCCAGAAAATACAGTTACTGATTGTCACGTTATTTATATAAGAATAACTTCCAAAGCTGCATATACCACCGCCAACATCCGCTGCATTACCGCTGAAAGTACAGTTAATTAAAGAAAGATCACCTCCCTCGAACAAAATACCTCCCCCGAGTGAAGTGTCCCCATAGTAATAATGATTGTATGAACCAAGATTACCTGTGAAAGTACAATTTCTCACAATTGGATCACTTATTCTACACCACAAACCACTGCAGTAATTGTTCCTGATAACGCAGTTATTTATCACGGGACCACTTTCATAACAAGCGATGCCGGCCCCCCCGTGGTACGGTGAGTCGTAACCGTAATTGTCCTCAATTATGCAATTGCGAATTGTAGGACTGCTGTTATAGCAGTCAATCGCTGCCCAATAAAGGCAACGCCTTATCGTAAGCCCATCGACTACTGAATTGGTTTGTTCGCCCTTGTGAAAACAAAAGCCATAGGCGTATGCATTCGGTTCTATTATCGTCGCAGCCACTACCGCCGGATTGTTCGGTTTAAGGCTGCGTACGGTAATAGCTTTTCCGCCGAAGTCGATATCACAGTTGCCCGGCCCGGTGTATATACCCGGTTCTATGATAACTTCCTCAAGGTGAAAAGCCGCATCAATCGCCGCTTGAATTGTTGCGTATTCCACAGGCACATGCCGTTCTCCGGGTCGATGGATATGCAAAGTAACTGGTATTATTTGAGGACTATTATTTGCATCCAATGCCAAGATTGTCAACTGTGTACTATAAATACCTAAACCCAAGCCCTCCGGATTCGTAATAATTACAACTTCGTCTGGCTCAGTCATGACTTGCCCATTAGTCGGTTCAACACTGAGCCAATTACAATCAGTGGGTACTTCAATTTGCCAGTTTAATGTATCGTATCCTGCGTTATCGATATGAAGAACATCCTCGATAATATTTACATCACCTGGGAGGCGTTCAAACAAAAAACTTTGTGGAACGGCCTGTATCATGGGACCTAACACATTCAGGTTAACTGAGACTGTTTGAGGGCTATCAATTGCGTCTGGAGCGACCACTTGAAGCTGGCAATTGTAGGATCCATAATCGATGCTATTATAATCAACGTCGATTGAAATTTCGCTCATTTGTAGACTTGCCGTATGCCCTGATAATTTGGAAATGTTTAACCATCCGCAATCGTTTGGTAATTCTATATGCCAGTCAAATCCCAATCCGCCGTAATTATATATTCTAAGCAGCTGCGGCAACGTATTTGAATCAAGACCTAAGGCCTGAAAATCATAGTCTTTTGATTGCAAATAAAGTCGTCCGCTATTAAGAGGAAAAAACTCATCAGCACCGACATCAATTCTGACAATCATTCTTAGATCGCCATCAATATCGGTTGCGTTCGGTTCAGTGATATAATTTGGATCGCCTGCATCCAAACAAGGTGAATTTGCTGTGATATGATAACCATCGCCAGTAAATAATGGATTAAAACTAATATTACCAACACCCCCGGCTGTCCAATCCTGAATGCAGCTATAGCGAGGCGTTGAGGGATTAAGTACTTGGCTATGGGTAACTGCAACATTGCCCCAGAAGATGCAATTCTCTATAGTGGCATCTACCAGCTTGTTGCGTATCCCTCCTCCCTCTTCCGTTGCGGAATTATTTATTATTGTGCAATTACTAATAATACCTTCGTATTGATGAAAACCACCACCTTCTTTGGCAGAATTGTTAGCTATTAAGCAATTATCAATAGAACCATAACAAACAGCAAGGCCTCCTCCCCTATGAACTGAATTGTTGTTAATTATTATACATCTACTTATGATACCATTACACATATAAAGACCACCACCAGACGTATTAAACGGCCAATTGGAAAGAGCGGAATTGTTACTAATAGTACAGTTTCTAATTTCGCCATTACAGTATGCCAAGCCTGCACCAGCATTAGAATAAGCGCTACCGCCTTGTAAGTGGAAATAAGTCTCATTTTCTGAAATGACACAGTTGGTAATATTTCCATTTAGTTTATAAATTCCACCACCGAATACAAAATAATCGTCATCATAAGCTTTGTTTCCTGTAATAATGCTGTTTCTAACCTGCGCAAATGAATAATTACCCTTAATACCTCCACCTTGTGTCGACAGTCCATTTGTAATTGTTATACCAGTGAGTAAGCATTCTTCTGATTCCGATCCGTTAAAAGTTACAACTGTTCCAGAATGGTTTGCATCTATGATCGTGGCATCAATAATATTAGGATCATTTGGATCAATGGAGGTTAGTGTAATATCAATACCAGGGAAGGTGATGTTTTCGTAGTATCGGCCGGGGTGGACGATTATGATATCACCCTCGCCAGCGATATCTATCGCATCTTGAATTGTTGTAAAATCCCCGCTACCGTCAGCTTTGACGGTGATAATACCGGTATAATTCGCAGTAAAATTTATATTTGTCTGGTCACTGATAACTTCACTCAATGCGTAGTTTGCAGGAGAAAAATCCCACTTATACAGATCTGCACTAATATTGCCTGACCAATCGTACGGCACTGTAAGCTGGTGATATCCGTTGAGATTAGTTATATCCGAGCCACCCCCATTGTCCGCTGAAACCTGCACCCCTTCAACACCTGAACCTGTCCCATCTTTGACATACCCTGAAATCTTAGGCTGAAAAGTGGTGTAGTCTTGATTTGTCTGGTCAGAAATCACAGTCGTATATGTCATGCTCCAGGGATTGAATCCCCATCCATCCTTGCTGACCTCAACTGTGCCGGACCAGCCATAAGGCACTATGATTTCATAATAACCATTGAGATCAGTTATATCCGAACCACCTCCGTTATCCGCCGAAACCAAAACTCCTTCTATACGTAAACCACCACTATCTTTGACGTATCCGGAAATCGCAGGCTGAAAGGCAGTGAAATTCTGGTTCGTCTGGTCAGATGTAACATTCGTATAGCTATGAGACCATTCTGTAAATCCCCAACCTTCTTTACTTACGCTAACCGTTCCTGACCAGCCTGGCGGAATTCTTAGTTCGTAATAACCGTTTGCGTTTGTTTCCGTACTTTCAATATCGGCCCCCGCCGAAACATGTACACCTTCGATGGGAGTATTATCAAAGGTTTTTATATAACCGGATATGCTGTAAGTCTCATATGTTATTTCCAGCACTGCTGCAAAACCTGCTCCCGTCTCAAATGAGCCGAACATCCTGCTTTTGCCGGAGTCGGCCCTTGTGCTGTAACATATAGCCATTGAGTTACCCGAGTTCCACCCGTCTCGGCTAACGACCTCTTGAATCACACCGGATATGTCGGGGCTTGTGTAGTAAGTATTTGCAGACCAGTTATCTTTATGGTCCCAGTCGGTTGCTGCGGTAGTTTTGACTATTTCCCCAATATAACGTGCAGTAAAATCAGCTGCGTCATCAGCCGCTTCCGCCTGGATTAGGCCATAAATTTGCCCTCTGTATCTTTCATTAGTCGAGCTGATTTTCAAACGAGCATTTATAATTGCAGCACTTCGGGGGATACCTATGTTGGTAAATCGCATAGCGGACATGTAAAATGGCGTGCTATAAGTTCGGTCATCGCCAATTACAAGATAGCCGGAGCTGACATCCTGTTCTGCAGCACTCCACGCATAGCCGTCATTAGCACCGGCTGAGACCTGGTAAGTTACCGCTGTAGTTGCGGAGTTAACCGTCTCCACTGCCAGGCCCAGCACCACCATCCAGACAAACACAGTCAAACAGCTTTTCCAGTTAAGATGTGCTTCCATTCTCGCCATCCTGAAAAAAAATATCTATTTTTTTCCGCTTTTGTGCATTGGTTGGCCTCGTTGCTCTATGCCATCCAGGTTGGAGTGCTAAAAGAAACGCATTTTAGCTATCCTCTTCCTGGATAGCCGAAAAACACATAAACGATAGTATATCAGGTTTTGGCCATATTTCAAGACAAAAGATTTTTTTAGGCTCGCTTAGGGTGCACTTTCGGTACCAAATACGGAATGAAAAATAAGGCAAAAATAGCGTGAGCTATTATAGGCAGGTAGAATCCGGCAAAGCTCGCAGGATTTAAAAAAAGCCGTTCCCGCTGAAAGCGGGAACGGCAATTGGCCTCAGGAATCTTTCCTTTACCTCGGACCACCGAAGTGGAAAGGTAATAGTTGTCCCTGCGGCCTTATGGGATGTGATAAGAGGTTTTAAGCTCCTCGTGCATTCATTCACTTGGAAGAACACAGTATCACCAAAGCATAAAACGCATCTCCATTAAAAGTCAAATTCTTCGTACTATTCTCCGTGGCCTGATTGTGTTAGGTAGCGATTAGCCCAGTGGGCAAGGTCTTTCATATCTACAGCGTTGTCGCTGTTCAAATCGGCGCAGTCTTCACATTCGCCGCAGTCTCCAATGACCATTATCTGCACCGAATGGGACGAATCAAATCCCTTGGCGTCCGTTGCAGTCACGGTGATTGTGTGGGGAAGAGGACGGCAGTCACAAGAACGGTCCGGGCAGTGTACACTGAGCGAGCTGCTCGCAAAGCTTTGCATGGTAGACAGCACGCCATCTACGTTGGACTCCCACCTGAAGCTATAAGGTGGAGTTCCAAATTCTTCTTCTACCTGACAGTCAAAAACAATGGTTTCTCCATAATTGAAACTTTCTCCATTTTTCGGCCTGATTATCGTTACGACCGGAGGCAAATAACTGTTCGCTGCCGGTATGAAAGTGTCCGCCGTCAGAACCAGTCTGTCCTCCATGTAATAATCTACTTCAAAAATCCAGACTGGTATAAGCTCTGTTTGGTAGGTCTCACCTGGAAGTTCATAATAGCCCTGGGTGGCGGTCTCATAATTTGGCACCGCCTTGTCGTATTCTACAAAGGTTGGTGTAATGGCAATCTTCTCTCCAAATCTATCAAAGAAAGACCATGCTGTCTGGCCGTCCTTAAAAACCGGAATCTCGCCTATCTTTACGACTTCCCGCCATTTGCCCATAGCGCCCATAACCAAGCCTTTGTCAAAGAGATAGACCTTCAGACGAGCCCCGGCGCCGGCCACTGACACCATTTCTTGTCCTATTGGGTCTCCTGGAAGCTGCCGGGCAAAAACGGCGTTAGTATTCTGGTAAAAGGTTTGCCTTACAGTACCTTTGTCCCGACCTTCCTCCGTTATAGTATCGAATTCTGCAGTAGCTTCTCCTACTTCATTAGCTGGAAAAAGGTCGTACTGCCTCAAAAAGGACTCTGATCTTTCGACGGCCTGATCCGGAGGGAATTGTTGCACATCCGGGTTGAAAAGGAACAGTTTGCCGTCGTCATGAAAATAAAAGTGTCCGGTGGTCTTAGATACTTCCAGAACTTTAGGGCTGTCTGGGTCTCTAAGATCGGCCATTACTAAAGATTCACACAAGTCGCCTACTTCGCCGGTCAGACCAAACGCTGTTCCGATTTGTTGAACGTATCTCTCGTCCACCGTACGTGGGACAACCTCGTATACATTCATCGTTTCGAGATTATTGACGGCTAGATACTCAGGACTGCCCGCCGTATGATCCCACCACCAGTACCAGTTATCCACAGGTGGATCTGGCGAAACATAACCATTGCCCCAGAGATGGTCGTTATAGTTATTATGTACTTCTGCAAGAACACGGGCTGTTGTCCCGCTTGGCTGGGTCGCGTCCGTGGCGTTAAACCATGCCTGTGTAACAGTCTGTCCGGGAATTGTCCACCACAATATTGTCGTTTTTTTCATCTTATTGGCCCATATCTTACCGAAATTATTGTGCTTGGAGCTATTCGTCTTAAAGCCCAATAGCAAATGGAGTCTATTCATCGCGTTGGCCCAATAACCTTTAGAAGTATTGTTCAATAGCGTGCAGTTACGAAAAGCAATCCATTCAAGGTCGGTGTCACCCCATGCGAGCCTGGCCTCGCTCGGAACCAGATTGGTACCATCTTCAAAAAGGACCGCCGTGAGCCACTTGTCGTAATATGCATCCCATCGGCTACCTCCATGGCTGATGTGATAATGGATATCGCTGCTGTCAACCCACGAGTTGTTTTGACCTCCCAAAGCCATCCTTTTATAATGTATTTCTTTGCAGTTAGTATCTTGTTTATAATAATTTCCCGTCCATCCTGAAAAGCTTCTAATCCTGTCATAGAATCGCCACGCGTCAGGATGGGAATCCGGGACACTGCAGCCTCCGCAGGCAGATACTTCCCACGCAAATGTTTCAACGTTGGCTGCTAAAAAAGTCACCACCACAAGACAGGCGATTAAGAATTTTCTAATATCAATCATTTTACATATCTCCAATTTAAAGTTATAAAAGCAATAAAAAAATTCTTCAGACGCTAAAAAAACTTACACTATGCCGCCAATCAAATTTATTGCAACCTCCTTTCTGCTCCCTTGTTGTCCTAAACTTTCTGTAAACAGTGTACGTCCTTCCTCGAAGGACTTTTATGCAGGGGCCTGAATTGGCACCTTCCTCCCCACGTCTACAAATAATTATGGCCTTTTATTATCAAATTGCAAGAAAATTACAAAAAATAGCAGAAAAAAAATAAAAATTGTCAAAAAATTTACCCGGGATTGAAGCGAATGGCCTTCGGGTTGAAGCTAATGGCCGTTTTACCGTTTATAAGGTTTTTAATCCTTTTGGGGTATGGGAAAGGTATCAATTTATCAATAAACGCTATTTTACGGCCAAAAGGCAGCAACAGCGACAATTGCCCAGATAACGAAGCCGAGACTGATTTTGATAGTGATGCCCACAAGTTCGCCTAAGCCGGCACCCAGTCCGGAGCGGGCCGATTCATCCATCCGTCGCCCGGCCGCCAGTTCGAATACCAACGCCCCAGTACCGGCCCCCACGCAGGCGCCGATAACAGTCCCCAGCATAAGAATTGGAATCAGAAAAGTGCAGACCACCGCACCTATGATGGCACCCATAAGTGCTCCAAAAGCGCCGAACCAGCGTGCGCCGGCTTTTTTTGCTCCGCCCATGCCGCCGAAGAATTCGAACAGTTCACCAAGAGTCGCCAGAATCCCTATTGCAATCAGCGTGTAGATAGAGAAGACCCCCTCATCCCATCGCCACCACGCAAACAGGCAAGTGAGGATGACGATAAGCCAATTGCCTGGCAGTGCAAACAGCACGAGCAAAAGGCAAAGTGCATTTAGCAAAATCAATAAAATAATCCAAAAATACAGCATTGGGCAATTGTAAAGTAAAAGTGGAAAAAACGAAAGCAAATTTGGCTCAAACGCCCAAAAGCGGGGGATGAATAACTGCTGAAAACGTCAATACTTTCCTGAGAACGCCTTTTTAAGAAAAAATGCTTGTTTTTCATACGAAGATGGACATAATGCTCAATTGGGTTACCCAACACACTATATTGCGTTGGGGGTCCCGGATAAGAGGCTGCGTTTTTTTCAAAGGGCGGACCTGAAAACGGTATAAGGAGATAGGCACATAACAGTGTCGAACGATACTATCCTGCTGATAATAAAATTCAAGATAGCCGGAAGCCTTAGGTTCCTCTCGCACGCTGAAACGCTTAAGCTTTTTCAGCGGGCCTGCGTTCGGGCCGGCATTAAAATGCAATACAGCCGGGGTTTCAATCCTCGTCCGAAACTGTCTTTGCCGCTGCCGAGAACTGTAGGCGTGGAGTCGGAAGAAGATTTACTCTGTCTTCAGGCGAACCGTGATGTGAACGGGCCGGGACTTGCCGATTACCTGTTACGAATCAAGGCGGGTCTCTCCGGACGGTTACCGAAGCACTGCGAGTTGCTTTCAATCGAGGCCGAAGCTCCAAATGTTTCATTTCAGCCGATCTCAGCCACATACGTTTTTCCGCTGCGAGCCGGCTATATCAACGAAAAGGTAAAGGCCGGGATTGAGCGTTTGCTGGCAAGCGATAGTTTGATTCTCCGG
>Ga0209636_10004127_pt1 | contig 14834 bp, 13 predicted proteins | sample DeeMarSWOR152_54_FD_187464 | JGI IMG/M metagenome (GOLD analysis project Ga0209636, IMG submission 187464) | Marine sediment microbial communities from White Oak River estuary, North Carolina - WOR-1-52-54 (SPAdes) (version 2) | ecosystem: Environmental > Aquatic > Marine > Intertidal zone >...
CTGGTTGCCTTTGACCAGGTCTGAGTGAAGGTGGATTCGAGTGATGGGCTCGAGGGTCCAGATCCAGGGGATGTGCTCGCGCCCCCCCTGGAAGTAGACCTTGTCTATCTCAACAAGTTTCTCCTCCATGAGGTCTTGGGTCACGCCTTCCTGAAGAGTGACATAGGTGGTGTAGTTGTTCCAAGTCCAGCCCGTGCTAGGCTCTGGGTAGACGGTTTTCATGGAAATGAGCATGTCGAACCATAAATGAGAGTTCTGGGGGATGTTTTCCATCACACCCGTAACCTGGAAAAATATTTTTTCACCAGAGGCCTGTATCTCGACGGTTTTGCCCAATGGATCCTCATCGCCGAAATATTTTTTAGCCAGGGAATGGGTCATAACCAACATATTGGGATCCCTAAGGGAAGTTTCAGGATCGCCCTTGAGAAGAGGGAAGCTGAAAACATCAAAAAAGGAGGGTTCGGCGCAGAAGGCCTCGGCTTCCTTGAAGGCGATATCCCGGTACTTTATGATCACATCGCCTACAGGACCCGAGATCTGGGTGATGGCCTCGACCTGCGGGTATTTTTCCCGGATAGTCTGGGCCAGGATAAAGGGCGTCCCCAGCTGGTGGATCCGGGAATCCCCTTTGTTTGACCAGTCGGCCGTAATCCGGTAAGTCCTGTCGGCCTTTTCGTGAAACTTGTCATAACTCATCTCGTTTGTGATGTACAAAAATATTAGGATACTGGCCGCTATCCCGACAGCCAAGCCCAGAATATTGATAAAGGCATAACCCTTATGCTTGAACAAATTTCTAAGAGCAACCTTAAGATAGTTTTTAATCATGATTACCTCCGACAAAAAAACAATATTTTGAAGTTGCCAAATCCCCTGCGACGACTACACCAGGAAACCGCTTATTCGATTTATGCAAAACAGTCATTTACTGTTATAGACGTAATCTGTACGAAAAGGTTGGTCTCTGGGCAATGGTCCAGTCGTTAAGCAATTTTGGAATCAATACGTCATCATTTCCTTTGAAATTCACTGCTTTTATCTAAAAATCTAACGATTAAAGATACCTTTTTACCTGATTCTATTAGAAAGCAACTCATTGGTGTGAACAACATCGAAATCGATTGATCCTGGATAGTATCTCAGCAAATAGTTCCTTGCTTATGGCAACCTCTGCCATTTGAAACGTGATATACCGGCTACGTCTCAGAACTTTAGCCCCGATCTTTATAAGTTTAATTAGTAGACTCCTGAGCGACCAGTGCTTGATTTTTCTGTTAAAACGAATGGTTAATCGTTCACCCTTTGTGTGTTTCATTTTTTGTGCCCTTATCAACTTCTATCTTGTTATATAATAACAACTTAGGGTGATTATGTTAAGTGATTTTTGCGTTTAAAATGGGGAATATGGGATAATTTGTTTGTTTGTTATTTTCTGTTTCAGTGCTGCTCCCCTGTAAAATATGAGGACCAAGAATCAAGTTAAAATGGAAAGAAAAATTCATCTTGTTCCTCTAGGCAATATTAAAGGCTGGGTACTGGATACTTTGGATGAACAGTTGGAGAAGACTTTTAACTGCAAGGTGGAAATACATGAAAGAATGGAACTTCCTCCAGAAGCTTATAACAAACAGCGAAATCAATATTTCTCTTCTCTTATATTGAAGAAACTTCATTCTTTTATTAAGCCTGGTAAACAAGATAAAGTGCTGGGAATAGTAGATAAAGACCTGTATGCAGACGGGCTCAATTTTGTTTTTGGCGAAGCAGAGTTAAGAGGTAGTTTTGCAATCATATCTCTGGCTCGATTGCGCCAAAGTTTTTACGATTTACCAGAAGACGAAACTATCTTCATCGAGAGGACTGTGAAGGAAGCTGTCCATGAACTCGGGCATGCCTATGGATTGGGACACTGCCCTGATCCAGGCTGCGTGATGCATTTCTCAAACAGTCTGGGGGACACTGATAGAAAAAGTATGTCTTTCTGTTCCCGTTGTGTGCAAAGCCTTGAAAAAATAATCAGGCAGCGATAGAGGACAAAAATCAAAAGCTCAAGTCCAAGAAGCTGATATACTAATCTATGTATTTTAGTCCTGGAGATATATCTATATTTGTTTCGTTTTATCTTTAATTAAATATAAGAAACTCTGATTCAGGTTGTGAAGACTTGAGCCGAAGATCGATGTAGTAATGTGACTTAAAACCAGAAAAATTCGCTAATAAAGTCGCTCAACTCCTGTGTTGAACAAGATGTTTGATTCCCTCCAGGAGCATATTTATATGTTTAAAAGAAACATAGATATGAGTTGAAACTCTCACACCATAAGTCCCGGCTCTTCTGTTCCCGATCGTCCTGACAACAATATTGTATTTTTCCCTCATATAATTGACTATTTTCTCCGGCTCAACTCCTTCCACAGAAAGAGCAGTCAGACCTCCACTTAGATATGGGTCCTGTGAAGTGTGTAACTTAACTCCTGGAATTTTTTTCAATTCTCTTTTTAAATACCCTGCCAGAGTTTTAATCCTCCGTTCTATTCTCTCTCTGCCGATAGCATTCTGAAAATCAATAGCTTCTCCAAGGGCAACAGCCAGGGCATCTGCTCTCTGGCCCAGCGTTTCATATTTTCTTGCATTCTCATGTCTATCCCAACCTGAAGAGGCGATCGTCGGCCACAGCTTATCCTGAGCTTCTTTTCTGACATAAAACAGGCCAACTCCTGTCGGGGCTCCCAGCCACTTATAGGGGCTGGAAGCAAAAAAGTCGACTCCCAGTTCCTCCATGTTAAGACTCAACATACCGATTCCATGAGCACTATCAGCAAGGACAAGAATCCCCTTTTCATGAGCCATTTTGCTTAGTTCTTTGACAGGGAATATGAGTCCTGAAATATAAACCGTGTGACTGATACTGATGACCCTTGTTCTGGGTGTTATGGCTTTTTGAAAAGCATTGACAATTTCATCGACACTTTTCGGAGGGAGGCCGAGAGGAACTTCTTTGATTTTAATTCCGCATCTTTTCTCTTTGAGCCCCCAGGGATGAGTTCCTGCAGGATGTTCCATGCTGGAGAGAAGAACTTCATCTCCTTCCTTTAAATCCAAGCCATTGGCGACAAAATTCATTCCTTCAGTCGTGTTTCTTGTCATGACAACTTCATCAGGAGACGCGTTTATAAACCGGGCAAGTTTGGCTCGAACCTCTTCCTTTTTTCTGGGGATAAAATTATAACAATCAAAAGGATTGGTGACCTGAAGCTTAAAACATTTGATCAAAGTGTTAAAAACAGGCTCGGGCATAGGACCCACTGTTCCGTTGTTCATCATGATTAACCCATCCTGGAAAAGAAAATGGTTGCTTACTGCATCCCAGTAAACTCCATCAGGCGATTCATCCTCTATGTATTTCTGGTTCAAAGAATTGATGCTCTGATAAACAGCCGCATTTAATTCACTAAGAGAATAAAGAGATACAGCGGAGCCTGCGAACAAATATTTAACAAAATCTCTTCTTGAAAGACCTCTGAAATGATTTTTGAGATTGGATGGTTTTATTGCAGTCATTTGAATTCTCCTCCTTTAAATTAGCTACATTCTATTCACAATAACTTCTGTCTGTCAAACAGAACAACTTTCAGATCATTACGCTAAAAATAGCACTTTCATACATTTTATGCATAGATTTGATTTATCATACTCACATTATCCATATTGTAGGGGCTTGATTTATCAAACCCATTTTTTTTGATCGGATGAATAATAATAAAATCACTCCCATAGGAATAGCCATAAGGTGTGTTTGATAAATCAAACACCTACAATAGACAAATCAAACATCTTAATAAAATGTATTTTTAAATTAATGGTGAAACTTGGGGTTGGAATCCCTTTCTCACGCCTTGCTGGCTTTCATCAAAACGATACTCCCCTCATTTATCCCAATATCACTGGCAATGACATGACATTTTGCCCTTAAGAGAAAAAATATAGGCCTTTCCTCATCAGATAGCCCTTCATAATTCCCCTGGCCTTTGCTTATTATTAGGTCCGCAGAGCGGTAGATACTTAAAAACTTATCAGAGCAAAATTTCAAAATGTTTCCCGGTGCATCACAGCCTGAAGACACAATATCAGCAACTTTATCTATCCCAGCAAGGAGAGCATCTTCTCGAGTGGCGTCGTTAATGATGGGATGGGCACGAACAACGTAGATGACTGGTCTATTGATTTCTTCTATAAGAAGTCGGTCGAAAACCGTCTCTCCTGCATTATCCGCTAAATAAAGGATTTTTCGAGCTTTATCTAATGCTTCACAAAATTCTTGATAATGATTTATCGAAAAGTCTTGGGAGAGAATCGTGCCTATATCTTTTTTCAAATCAAAATCAAAGTTGGCGCCGTAATCAATGATATTCCCGGCAATGGAGATCCTGACCGCTGTCATCAATCTATCTTCTGCAGAGTTTATCAATTTCTTCAATTCAGGATAGAGGGAGAGTGCCTGGCGAGTGCATTTTTCTTTTATCTTTCGATAAGGGTCCTTTATACCTGTTCTCTTGGAGATTATCCGGTAAACTTCTCGACCTATTTCAGGAGGCGTTGCGCCAAAAGGGACATCAGGAAGAGATAAACTTACTTCATTCAATATTTGCCAAATTTTTTTCTCATCCGAAGTGATCATTCTTGATGTTTTGATGGCTTGTTTGAAAAAACAGGGATAACAATCCAAGTAGGACTTCATCTTTTTCCTTTTTTTATTCCATCTTCTATCATTTTTTTATGACTTGAGAAAGGAATATCCGGAAGATTGTCTAATGGAAAAAACTCTGCTTTCAGGGAATCTGAACCGGGTGAAAGATTCCCTCGAGCCTTTACTTCGTATCCAATAATGAGCACATTCCTATAAAGCAGAGATTTTTGAGAATAAACTCCGACCAATCTCATAATTTCTCCTTTAAGTCCCGTTTCTTCTCTAAGCTCCCTGAGGCAGGCCTTTTCCGGAGTCTCATCAATCTCGATAAACCCTGAAGGCAAAGCCCACTTTCCCTTGCCCGGCTCTTTTCCTCTTTTAACCAGAAGAACCTCACCTTTTTTATTCCTCACCAGAGCGGCTGAACTCGGTAAAGGATTCTCATAATATACCCAGCGGCATTCTGGGCAGGCAAGTCTTTTCTCTTTTTCTATTCTCCTCGACTTCAGCTTAGTTCCACACTGAGGACAAAATTTAAACATTCTGCTCATTAATCCTTAATAAACTTCGCATCGAAAACCAAGAACGCACCGAACTGAAAATTTATGTTGAAGCATACTTTTTCGCAGGGAATATTCGAACAAAGATTATACCATTTATAAGGCCAAATAGGGACACTAGAGAGTATTTAGGATCAGGCTGTATCAGAAGGATTCAAAAATCACCACATCTTCAAGTTTCTTTTTTGGGGGTGTTTCAGGCCATTTATCAGGAACGCCCAGAGGGGTAAAACAGATAAGTTTATAGTGCTCTGGTATGTTGAAAAACATCCTCATTTTATCTTCTGGAAAAAATGAGGTAAAAAAACCCGTCCCATAACCCAAAGCCCTGGCCGCAATCATCAAATAGCCAGCTGCTAAAGTTCCATCATTAACGATGTAATCCGGGTATTTTGCTTTAGAGTCAACAAGAACAGCAACATAAACGGGAGCAGAAAGGACATTTTCCAGTACTTTCGTTATCGCCTCCTTTGCTTTAAATAGCTCTTCGGGCGTGGGTTTTCTCCTTTTTTCGTATTCATCAAGATACCAAAGGAGAGCTTCTTTTTGCAGTTGATCTAGCTTTTTTCTATCCTGAATGACTAAAAATTTCCAGGGTTGTTGATTGCCGGCTGTGGGGGCGAAGCGGGCTGCATCAAGAATTTTGAGAATATGCTCTTTGGGAACCGGGGTAGATTTAAATTTACGCACGGTGCGGCGGTTCTTGATCATATCGAAGAGATAGGTCTGATCCGAAGTGTACTTTATCTCCGGATTCTCCTCGGTAAAGTAGCGGTTAACGGGCGTACAGACATCAGCCACGACTTTCCACATTCCTTCTTCCTTATGGAATATCAAGGTGAAATAAGAATCAAGAATGTACATCCCTCCTTCAGGAATCTTGGCTCTGTAGTGGAAGACAGCAGTGGTGTAACCATATTCTTTACCTTCGTGGACTTCCAAAAAATCCACGGGCATCTCCCAGCCCTCTTCTTTAAACCAGTCCTCATGAAATTTATAATAGCCTTGGCGGCTATTGATGAGTTTTCCTGTGCTGGTCAAAAAGAAAAATTTTTCATTGTTGGTCACGGTTGAAAAAAGATTTTTCAAATCAGAATTCTGGACAGCCCGGACATAGATATCAAAAGTTTCCTTCAAAGAAAGACCTGGCCGGTTTTCTTCTGCTGCTATCGACAAGAGATGAAAAACAGATAACATCAACAAAGGTACAAAACAGATAATTGTTTTTCGCAAGCTATGCATCATTACCTCCTTATTTCTCCATTGCTTTTTTTCCATAATTTCTAATTTCTTATTTCTTTTTTAATTTCCAGAGAATAACAAGAGAGAAAGCAAGCAAAACAGCGGTTCCCACCAGTCCCTCTTCTGGGTCGAAAATTATTCTCGAATTCCCGATGAATAGACCTTCTGAACTGCCGTATCCAAAAAAAGTGTATTCCAGAGCATTCCATATTCCATGGAAAATACTTGAAGGTAATAAGCTTTTGGATTCAAGAAAGAGATAGCCAAAGAGTATCCCCAGCAAGAAGATATTAAAGACATAAATTGTGCTTCTCCCCACTCCAGAACCGATTAGGAGGAGCGAAGGCGGCAGGTGCCAGAGGCCAAAGAAGAGAGAAGAAAAGAGCAAAGCTTTAAAGTTGCCAAATCTGCTTAGTCTCGATATTAAATATCCTCTGAAACCCAGTTCCTCACTGATCAAAGTAACAATGAAAGTTAAAAATGCACTGATCAGCAGAATAAGAATAAGAGTCCAGAACTCAATTCCGATTTGATCTCGTACAAAAGGATTTTTCACTTCGCTTAAAGATTTAATTCTTATGATCCCTAATATTGAATCTACAAAAAAGATTAAAAATATAATACCTAAAGGGAAAATAATCGCCTTACCTATCTGTTTTAAAGTACATTTTCTAAAGCCTAAATTTCTTATATTTTCCTTATGAATAAATTTTTGAAACAGAATAGCAACGAGACCGATGGGTAAAACTGAAAGTGTGCCGTAATTAAAATTTTTGGTTAGAGCTCCGAGGGTTATCAATGAGAGGCAGATCAGGAAATACAAAATGACCATTTTTGTTGACTTCGACATCTACCTGAGCAAAGCTTATTATTTAGGACACTTTATTTATCTTGATAATAGTCTATTATTTCTAATTTGAGCTGACCTATAATTTCAGAGATAGCCTGGGCCATTTCCTTGAAAATATTTTCGTCAAGAAGGCTTCGTCCAAGTTTTAGGTGAGTGGCATCGGTGTAGTATTCGCCGCTTTTTTTATCCACAGCCAGCCATTTGGAATCAAGGCTAATCCATCGACCTACGTAGACTTCAGGCCACATATGATAAGCAAATATGCCTCGGCCATACATAATTCCCACAGCTGCTCTTGCTGGAATCCCCACAGCTCGGCAGAGGGCAACTGTCAGCACAGTGTGCTCTGAACAATCCCCTTCTCGATTTTTCATAATTTCTTTGGCTGTAGCAAAACCCACATCATAATTGGCAGTCATCTCCTTCTCAACCCATTCGGCTATCCTTTTCGAAGCCCTCCATGAATTTCTCTCTTGACCGACAATCTCTTTAGCTACATTTTGAATTTCTGGATCTCCAGCCTGGCAGAATGCGCTGGATTTTAGGAATCTGCGAAATTCTTTATCTTTAACTGGGAAGGGAATGGCCTCTTCTTCTTTGAATATCTGGGAGGAAGTCTGGACTATGACATAATCTTTTCCCACCTCCATAATCTTTTGGCTTCCATCATCAAAAGGAAAATTCTTAATTTTATCCGCAGATATGCCGCTGAGTTTAAAGGTTACTCTTTGAATCTTTTGAGGATTTTCGAAGGTGACATTTGGTTTTATTATGGTTGAAAAAGCAATATCGAAGGTCTCTTCTGAAACCTCAAGGGCTTTCTCTTTAGGCATGCGGATGGATGTTAAGGTTGTAAAGCTTGTTTTGTTTATACTCTTCCAGGAGTCTCCATTCTCGTCAATCCATTCGTCGATTGAGAGAGGAATAACATAAGTGGTTTCTCCCTTTGCACGCCACAGTTTCATCTTTTTCCCTAAGATTAAAACGTCTTCCTTGCCGATTACCTCAAAGCTAAAATCCACGAGAGAATAGGAAGTAAAGTCTAATATTTTAAAATTGTATATATTTCCGGGCTTCAAGCCCTCCTTTTCAATGATCTCTTCTACAGGGACTTCGAGGTAAAATTCCTGTTCATAAGGCAACTCTTTTATGATTTTATCTCCTGATTTGAATAAGATTTTATCCGGACTTATCTCAGCCTTCATTACAGTCTCACTCTCTGACATTTTTATCCTTAAAATACATTCTATGGGTCTTCCTTGCTCATCGTATATTGATTCCTGCGCAGTAGCTATTTCAACAGGATTGCCACCCAAGCGAGCAACTTTCATCCATGATTCACTGAAGCCTTTTTTTAATTTTTTCCCGTCTCTCATTAAGGAAAATTCCTGATTATGGCTATAGCCAACCTTTATGCCGCCCATATAGACTCCCATCCAGGACTCAGATATCTTTTCTTCCTCGGATATTGAGGACTCTGGGGAAGAAAATACATGGTCTGCTTCAGGAGTAATTTTGGACGATTGAACCTCAGATTTAACTTTATTCCCTAAAAAAGGAAAAACTAGAAACATCCATAAAAAGAAGAACATAAATAATTTTTGATTTTTCATCTTCATCAAGGCTTCTCCGCAGTTTTCTTATTTTTAATTCTAATTTAATTTTACGGAAGGAGTCAAAAGCGATTTTATCTTTTTATTGTTATTATTTGGCAGGAATTATCCCTAATTGTTTTAAAATTTCGAACGATAAGCTTGTAAAAATCAGGATGGTTTTTTTCGAAACTGAATACTGTATTTTTTTATCTTTTCGTTAAGCGTGGTGTACTTTACCCCCAAAATTTTTGCCGCTTCTTTCTGGTTTCCGTCAACTCTGTATAAAGTCCTCAGTATCACATTTTTCTCTATGCCATCAATCAGTTCCTTCAGAGGAATGTCACCGCTCATAAAAAAGTATTCTATGAAGAGCCAAAAAAGTTTCCTCTTCAATCTATATTCCCTGAATGACTCAGCCCTATCTTCTGAATAGCCGGAAAAAAAATCTTCAATTTCTCTATCGATTTTTCTTCTTTCCTGAGTTCCTCCAATAAAGAAGATCATGTCTGATTTTCTGTCTTTCTCAGCTTCTTCTTCGATATTGAAAAATTCCAATGGTTCTTTTTTTTGATCATTAACTGACTTTTCTGATCTCATCACTTTTCTCCTTAGCTTTCTTTGAATTTAAAAGATGATCTATCGATCTATTAAGTGAATCTAAATCGAGGGGTTTTACAAAGAAATGAGAAATAGAGAGTCGGGATAATTCTTCAATGTTAACCAGGTCTGGATAGGCAGAAATCAGGATGACATTTCCCCGGTAACCTAATTCCCTGAATTTGGCAATCATTTCCACTCCGTTGAGATAAGGTAACTTTAAATCGGCAATGATTAGGTCAATTTTAGCTCTTTTGAAACGCTGCAAAGCTTCCTTTGAATCTTTAGCAAGGTAGACTCGATAATTCTTCTGAAGAATCAAGAAAAAAGTCTTCCGGATGGACTCATCATCGTCAACCACAACAATCTTCTTTTCGGACATTTATAATCTTTCACCTCTCTTTTCTTTTATTTCAATAATTCCTGAACAAATTGAATATTGCATGTTTTGTGCCAATTGATAAAACCTTGAATCTGAAACTGGACAAGCAATTTCTTTATGATGCAAATTTCGGAAAACTATCAGGCTGTGAGAGCTTAGAAAATTAGCTTCACGTAACTTTATAATTTTAAATAAGTTAAGAAGAACAGGTTTATTCAAACTAATGCAACTCTAAAAGCTAGTCAGGGATCAGGCTCAACAGATAGATGTCTCGATAACAAGAAGAAGAATATATACTCAGCCCGATGGCAAAGCCTGACCCATAAAAATATTTACACCGGGTAAAAAGCATTTACAGTCTTAACTCAAGTCTATTGTTTAAAAAGAAGTCTTCTAACCTAAAAAAAGGAGCTCCTCTATTTAAGTTGTTGGGGATTCGTGGCGCGGCGAAAAGGGAATTTCCTATCCCCAATTTTATTGAGCGAGCAAAGTCTTTACGCCAATGAACTGAGATGCCCCGACATCTAATGTTAGTCGGATATTTTCATGGTTAGAGCAAAATGAATCGCTTCCGCTCTGGTATGAATCCCGAGTTTGGAGAATAAATTGTAGACATGATTTTTGACAGTTTTGTAACTTATGAATAGCTCGTCCGCGATATCTTTGTTCGATTTACCGGCACCTACCAGGCTTAGTATTTCAACTTCTCTCTTGGTTAATATTTTCATTGCTTTTTGCAATTCCTGAATTTTTTCCGGGGAAGTGTGAAATAAACCAATTTTAAGCTTATCTTCTTGAAGCAATTGCCTGTATTTATCAACAAGCCGATGTAGCCAATAATTGAGTACATCAAAGTGAAAAAAATCAACTGCTACGTTGAATTCATCGTTGGAATAGGCTTTTTCCCTAAAATTCTGCTTCTCTTCATCATCGATTTCGGAAAGGATAACAAATGGAATTGAATTTCCATCTCTTCGGAGTGTTTTTAGCAATTCGAGGCCATCGTTTCCTGGCAGCTGATCGTCGCTAAGTATGCAGTCATAGACTTCATCCTTTAGAGCAACCAGGGCGCCTTCAGAGGAATTGGCATGATCGAGAGCGATATCATCAGAGAACTGGCCAAGCTGTGCCTTGGTCAACTCAAAATGGTCGCGGTCATCGTCGATAAACAAGACCTTTATCACCTATTTTCCTCCTTCTATAAGCCTTTGGAGGCGAGGATGCTCGCGCAACGGCTGCCATCTAAGTTCAAGTCGATAAATGTGTTATCTCATCTCCGGATCGAAATTCTCAACCATCCATACATCCGAGTGATATTTATAGACAGGAAATACAAATTGCCTCCCGTCTGAGGTCATGCTTACATATCGGTACTTTGGCCAACCCTGTTCTAAAGTGAATGGTATAGTTAGTATGATTTTAGTCTGATTCCCCTTAATTGAGACCTTGAGAATCTTTAGCGTCCCGGGTATCTCTTCTGCGGCATATATCCATTTGCCATCAGCTGACCATCCTACTGGATAAGCATTCTCCTTCAGAAGAAATGCCTGGGAAGAGTCCTCAATAGGAAAGACCCAAAGACCAGGAGAAGGACGCCGATTCCATAACACAGCAACCTTTTTTCCATCTGGCGAGTATCGAGGATAAAATATCCACCCCACCGAATCATCTTGGACAAGAGGCTTTTCTTCTTCAGTAGCCGGATTAAGAATGAAATAGTTGCGATTTCCTGGCCTATGATAGAGAATATTCTGCCCAGGAAACCAAGCAAGAGAACAACTCCCGCTCAATTGACTTCGAACAAACTGAAAGGATCTCCCACCCTGAGCATTGACCTTCCACACTTTGAAATATCCTCCTTCGTTCGAGCCAAAAGCAATCTCTGTGCCATCAGGAGACCAAGCTGGCCAGTTACTCACTGAATTGAGGAAAGTTATTTGCTTGAGGCTTCCACCTTGGACAGGCATAACATAAATATTGCATATCTTGGCATCTCCTCTTGAGAATGCAATGAGATTTCCATCTGGCGAAATATTGGGTTTCACAACATTTAATGTACTTCTTGTGAGCTGCTTAGTTTTTACTTTTTGATCTTTGCCTGAGCCCTCAATTGTGGCCAGCCATAGATCGGAAGACCGGATTTCTCGGGTATACACCATCCTATTTCCTTCACTCGTGAGGGCAAAGAAATCACCCGCTTGTAAATCCGAGAGGACAAGCGACGCAGGCTTTGCAGGTTTTCCAGTATCTGATGAAACAGGAATCTTCCAAAGTTCCTTTAGCAGGCCATTGCGGCGAAAGTAGTAAATAGCATCGCCCCTTGGAGACCAACGGGCTGAAAAAAGGGGAACATCATCTTCAACGACCATGTGTTGTGTTGTTCCATCAGTTGATATTGTCCAGATGGCATAGCGCGCTTCATCATCAATCGTAAGGAATAAAAGGAAGTTATTGGCATGTGACCAATCGATACCCTTCATAAAAATAAAAGAATCCTTTAATGGTACGGATGTTGTTTCACCAGACGACACATTTGCAATTGCGATCTTTTTCCAATTCGTCCAAGAGCTGGCAATTCGAGAACCATCAGGTGACCAGGCAAAATACCCTGCACGTTTTAATCGACGTGCTGTTCCCCCAAGTCGAGGGACAACAAAAATTGCCCAACCATCATCATCCCACGTAAGAAAGGAGAGCTCAGAGCTATTTGGCAACCACCGTAGCCCGCCGAAGAATTCTTGGCCACTAAAAACCTCAATCGCCTTACCGCTCGCCATATCTTGTACCATCACCTTTTGCTCATCAAAAGTTTCATAGTTTACATAAGCGAGAAATTTCCCATCAGTAGATATTGCTGGTTTATAAGAATTTCCTGTAAAGACAATTTGCTTATGCGTAGGAAGGATAGCATTTCTTGATGGCAGTTTCCTTATAAAAAAAAGTGATAGCAAAAACACAGCTGCAAGGGCAATAAAAACCAAGGAAGGGATAACTATTTTTTTTGAGCTGAACTTTGTGGTTATTTTCTCCGAGATGAGTGGTGTTCCCCCGGGAACAACTCCGCCTACCCTAGAGGAGGCGGTGGCCTCTACACGAAGTTTGCCTTCTGAATCCAGTATTTTCCTGTGAGAGACAATAATCGCGTCAGGCCCTAGTTCTCGGCTTATCTGAGAAAGGACCTGCTTTGCCGTCGGAGCTTTAAATGCTTTAGGACCCATGGCTTCTTTTTGCTAAGGTATGCTTCCCTTTACTGAGTCTGAGTCATATTAAACTTAATTTAGAATCGACTACTTTCTGAATAATTGGTTCTATCTCTACCAGACCCCTGTCAGCAATATTATCCTTAGAAATAGATCGAGTGTCAATAGAAACTGGACAGGCTGGGGCAGTCCAAAAATAGGACTGGAGTCCTAGTTATAACAGTCTTTTTGAATGAAAATGAGGCCGCAGCCCTATTGAAAACTCTCCCTTCCAAAGCTAAATTTAAATGAGATTAGGAATGAATGTCTAAAAAAAAGAAAACCAAACTTATCATCAAACTTCTTAGACAAAAGGAGGCAAATTAAAATGAGGAAAAGGATGAATAAGGCGAAATTTCTAAGCTCGAAGGGAGTAAGCCTGATAGGGGTTGGACTCCTTATCGTAGGCTTAGCAGTGCTTCTCGTGCTTAGCCCCGACATTGTGCTGGGTCAAGGAAAGGACAAAGGAGGGAAACCGGAAAAGCCCGGCAAGCCGCAGCCCCCAGCTCTTTACCGAGTTTATTTTTCAACGACTCCCCCAGATATGGGCATCGATACAGTAACTTACCCGGGCTGCAACGGATACAGCTATGTGCTTGCGGAGTGGGATGCTGCACACAACAATCTCCATGCGAACGGGACGCTTGTAGATCCGGTCGATAATCAAACGATACCGTTGTCAATGCGACTCTTGACCGACGTGGGCTGGACAAGGAATTATCCCACTGAAGATTCGGGTACCTTTGATGGCTGTTATGGAGAAACTGATTACTACAACGGCGCACTTTTCATAACGTTTACAAAGATAAAGCGTAAACCTATTGTTCGTTTCACTTGGTATTTCGATTATTATACTGACACGTACGTACGCGAACACTTTGCACTTTTCTCTGAAGATATTCCATTTCAGGCTTGGACAGGGAGAGACATATCCGGAGATGTGCAGGGATGGTTCGACCTTCAGTACTACCTTAATGACCCAGATAATTCGCCGAGTTATAAGTCTTTAACTGATGACGTTGGACGTACCTTCAACTTCTGGATTTCAATTGAGAAGATTTCCCAGTAATAGCGACTCTGGTTTCTGTCACGTGATCCTTTAAAATCAAAGTCCTATATTACAGATTTTAAAATTCATTAAAAAGTTTCAGTTGCGGATTTTTCTCTTTCAAATAAATTCGTACTTTACGCCAAAATTCTTTAAATACTCTGTATATAGCCTCAACTTCGCTTTTGTTTATTAATCCTTTTGGTTCATAAATGCAAATGTTTCTTTTTATTCGAAATCTTTGGATTTTATTGATTAAATAATTATATTCCTTCCCTAATAATTCACCAGCTACTAAAAAAGTTGTTTTATGCTGCTCTCCGTCATCAGGACAATAACCATTCAGGAGCAATATGAGGCGGCCAATTTGAAGTAAACCATCATAGACAAGCTTGAAAGCTGCTTCATCTACCTTTCCTTTAACTAAGGCAGCAGCCTCAAAATTTCTCTTAGCTGCTTCCAATAGACTATTAAGATAATCAACGCCTGTGTCTTGTCTTTTTAATTTTCCTTCTTTTACCAACTCATCCAATAAGTTTTTTAAACTCATGCTCATCCCCAATCAGAAGGTCATAGTTCTCGACGATCTCTTTATAAAAATAGCTTGTCTTTTTTTTCTTATAAAATTCAC
>Ga0209636_10004128_pt1 | contig 14834 bp, 9 predicted proteins | sample DeeMarSWOR152_54_FD_187464 | JGI IMG/M metagenome (GOLD analysis project Ga0209636, IMG submission 187464) | Marine sediment microbial communities from White Oak River estuary, North Carolina - WOR-1-52-54 (SPAdes) (version 2) | ecosystem: Environmental > Aquatic > Marine > Intertidal zone >...
AAGGCATTAGGAAAGATAGAAATCAGCCTGGTCTACATCCCGTCCCCTCTTAACCGAGAGACTATTGTTTTCCCTGAAAAGATTGAATAGTCCGTTACCAATCGGTAGATAGGTAGGTTTGGAGTTTAAGTACATTCTGTTTGGTGTATAGCGGGAAGCGAAGCGTAGCCAATCAAATCAGTTAGAGCCTAAAGTTACAGAAGTTAAAACAACAATTGTATTGCGAAATTGTCGAGCGCCCAGGCTGTGTTCTTATTGCCTTATAAAAAAGATGGGACCTAACCGAGCGGGGTTTTTGCACCCCCATAAAAAAGGCTTCACCGGGGGAAGGGGGGTTTATGGGCCGGGGTCAAACCGCCCTTTCCGGTCAAGGCTCAGGGAGTATGACGTCGTCCAGTCTTCGATTCGGATGACGTATGAGCAGTAGTCGGTTTTCTTTGATTTCCTTTGCTTCTTCACCTTGGAAGCCCTCGACATCGACGTTGGGCACCTCGGTTCTAAGTTAGTTTGTGCTATTGCATATCTGTACCGCAAGATTAAGAAGAAGAAAAGCCCAACTTCCATTCCTTCTTACCAAGCTCAAAGGCAAGATACAAATCACCCTGATTCCTGATATACTCTTCCTTGGGGGCTGTTAGCTGGTTCATAGCTCCCTCCTTTTGGTTTAAAGGAGCTTACCACTAGCGGCCCACATTTCCTATGCACTTAGGCCTACATAGTACTAACTGAATCATAGCATCCTTCCGGCTCTCTGATTTCATTTAATGGTGATTGAAATCTGCAACGGCCAGACAGGATAATTAACTGGAAAACTGTGTGAGAAGATGGTGTAGAGCACCCAGTTTTCATTACAGCGTTTAGGTGTAAGAGTATAGACTACTGCTGCTAATCTTGAGCTTTTCGGTTTTTGATGTTGCATAATGGGTAGAGACCTTTGGAGGAAGGGGCAGTGCCAAGTGCGAAAGGAGTCCGTATCGCACTAAGGTCAGCCCTCGTTTAATATCCCCACCACGCGATCCCGATATTCACGGCTTTGATCATCAACGGGTATCACCACGATTTCTGAAGGCGATGATGCCCCCAGGCCAATCTGAACGGCCCTGGCAATCTGTTCCTGTTGGAAGATGTTTGGCGTCATGATCTGATCATTGCTGCCCAATGACTTCAGAACCGCCACCCCAACCGCATCAATCGCCACACGATCGGTAGAGGTGAGGAAGACGTTTCCCTTGGCCCGTTTTCCCACCATCGGGCCGCCGTCGACAAAGGCCTCGATTCCGTCCAGTACGATGAGCTCGGGTGTAAAGGGTGCATTAATCTCTGCGATCATCTTTCGCTGGTGGGGTGATCGGTGGAGCTCCGTCATATAGGCATAGCCATGTCGGTGCGTGGGGAGGGCTCCCACGTGGAGTTTCAGTGACATGGTAAACACACCTCCGTACTGGTGCGTCTTGAGACAGCAAGTGGAGATAAGACATTCGGCCTCCAGGATGGGACGGGCAACCCGAAACCCGTCCCGCCAATGGGTCTCTTTGGGCTTTATTTCTACCCAGTCCTTATCGTCCAGATTGTCGAAGTCAACTACCGTGACATCCAAGTTTTCCATGAGCGGGACGATACCCTTCTGCTCCATGACCTCTCGGGTCGGTGGATAGCTTCGCTCGCCGAGGCTCACGGATCTGGCCCCCATCTTCCAGGTCTCCTCCACCAGAGCCACCAGGGTATCGTTGTGCGTTGATCCAGGACAGAGGTCTGCGGTGTTGAAATTGGGTTTAATCAGGACATTCTTGTTCTTTACCGGGTTTATCTTCAGGGCCCTTATGGATGAGCCAACTGCGGATTTTCGATCCTCGGTGCGCAGCAATGCCACACGTGTCTTAGGTCGCGCCATAATTTATGGAAGGGACTTGACGGCTATTTTATCTTCTTGACACACTCCAGGGCAGCTTTGATAGCACCTGGTACGCCGCCAATCTGATTTGCCCAGCATGAGCCAATGTAAAGATTCCTAATTGGTGTGTTAATGTTGACGCCAAAGGCTTTCTCATAGAATCTCTTGTTCGGGTTCCAACTCCAGGCAGATGATGCACCGTCTGTGTTATGTGTATACCGTTCATAAGTCAAAGGCGTTGCGGCCTCATCAAGCTCTATGTATTTTCTCAAATCAGGGATAATAGCAGACACCTTATCGATCAACGTATTTTTAGTCTTATCCTTCAACCGCTTGTAGGTCTCCCGGTCGCCCCCTCCCCAGTTGTTCATCCATTTATACGGTGTCATGGATTGAATCATCAGTGAAGATTTGCCGTCAGGAGCAAGCTCCGGATTCATGAGTGAAGGCGAATAGAGCATGACCCAGGCCTTTTGGAAATAGTTCTCATCATTGGAATCGTAAATATTCGCACCCGGGTTATCATCACTATAGAGCACATGAGGTATCTTTAAGTACTCTTTCATCTTTTCCTGGGGAAGATCCAACCCAAGATAGACCGTGAAAAAACTCTCGGACACCGGAGCTTTTTCGATCTTCTCTCTGAGCTCCTGGGGAATGAGTGTTTTGTCGTCCAAGAGCTTAAGAAATGTCTTTTTGTAATCGCTGGCAGAAATCACATAATCTGCTTCAAAGTCATTTCCTTTACTTCTCACACCTACGGCCGCGCGGTTTTTCGTGATAATCTCATCTACCTCGCATTTCAACCTCAGCTCCCCGCCCAAGCCCTTGAAGTTTTCAGCAAGTACATCTGCCCAGGACTGCATGCCTGCCTTCACGGTCCAGTAATCTTCAAAGAACATCAACATGGCGGCGCCAAGAAGCGAAGCCCCCATATCAGGGTAGGCCACATTCTTGAGAAACCGATAGGGTTTGGAATCCTCGTCAAAGTACATTGCAGTGAATTCCGGTACTGTTGTGTTGCGGTACTTCTTGAATATCCTCATGATCTTTACCAGTTTGAACGGAAAGCCAATTGCTTGAAACACATTGCCTGGTTTGCGCAGGGAAAGCATCGCCTTACACATCTTGTCGACCTCGGCATAGTATCTGGTGAGGTTTTCTTTTTCTGATGGGAATGCTTCAAGAAGCCCCTTCTTCAAATCGCTGAATGAATAGGCTGAACAATCTAACTCCGCAAATATCCAACGCCCATACTGTCTTGTGAACTGGATCTTGTCATACACGCCGATATCTTTCATCACTTTGAACACGGCCTCTGATGATTCAAAAGAAAGGGTACCACTCTCGAAGTAAAAGCCCTTTTTCCAAAATCCAGAGGTGTATCCGCCCGGTGTGACGTGCGATTCAAATATTGTCGTTTTATGGCCCCTCTTAGCCACTAGGTTGCCGGCAACAAGACCACCGATGCCAGAACCAATTATTGCGATTGTGCTCATCATTTTCTCCTTTTGTAAGCGAATCAACTCCCAAACTAAATTGCGGGGGCACCATATTTATTAAATATTGTGTCCCCTGGAATAAAAATATACCGGGGAGCGGGATCATTCATCTTTTGATTTGAGTGCCTGCTGCAGTTTTTCTCCCAGAGACCCTATCGGCTTTTCCGAATCCTTTGCATTACTTCTCCAGTCTTCCTCATCCATTGTATCCCCGGGAATCAGGGATATCTTTCTTTCGCCTGGGTCAATCTTCTCAACAACAACCGCAACGGCATCTCCCTGACCAAGCTTTTCGATAACAGAGGGCTTCTGTAAGCTCTCTATTTTCGACCTCGGGAGAAGGCCGGTGATTCCCGGCTCCAATGACACGAAATAGCCGAATCTTTCCTTTTTTTCTATGATTCCCTCAATAGACTGGCCTACTTTGTATTTATTGTATATGTCGATCCAGGGGTCCCCTTCAGCATCCCTCATGCTCAAGGAGATCCTCCTATTTTCAACATCCATCTCCTTGACCATCACCTCTACGATATCACCTGCCGTGACGACATCCTCGGCCTTCAAAACCCTTCTCTTGTAGCTCATCTCGCTGATGTGGACCAGCCCTTCTATTCCGGGGGCGATCTCTATAAAAGCCCCGAATTTGACACATCGGGTAACCTTCCCTCTGATTTTATCACCTATACGGAACTTACCCTCCACATTGTTCCAGGGATCTCCGGTCATCTGTTTCATGGAGAGTGCGAGCTTCATCTCTCCGGGTCGTTTTCCTTGTTCCATACCGATGACTTTGACCGTTACGATATCTCCGATTTTCAGGATCTCGTCCGGCCTCTCTGTTCTGGACCAGCTTACCTCCGAGAGATGTACCATTCCATCGATTCCCGGCATGAGCTCGACAAAGGCACCATAGGGCATCAGTTTTGTGACCCGGCCTTCGAGTTGCATGCCGATGGCAATCCCTTCAAAAAACTCCTTTCTCCTCTTTTCGTGTTGCTTTTTAAGGAGCTCGCGTCTTGAAACCACAATATTTCTGCCGCCTTCATCAAATTGGGTAATCAGGAAAGGATACGTCTCTCCCACGTATGCATCAGGGCTTTCCACATATTTCAAATCTATTTGGCTGATGGGACAAAAGGCCCTTTTCCCCATAACTTCAACATGAAATCCACCCTTGCACTCTCCTTTTACCTTCCCCTCAACAGGGACGGCTTTTCGAAAGGCCTCGCCGATGACCCTGAGATTTCCTATGCCCGAAAGGGTTTTCGACAAGCGGATCTCATTTCCATCATAGGATACGACATAAAGTTCGAGGATATCGCCTTCTTTGAAGGGTAATTCCTGGTTCTCATCCAGAAGTTCGTTTCTATCCACGACACCGTCAATTTTGGTTCCTGTATCAACAAAAACACTTTCTCTTCCTATGAATATGATTTTCCCTCTGAGCTTATCTCCTAGCTGCAGGTCCTCGTTCATGCCTTTACTGTAAGCTTCAAGGAGATCCGCAAAGCTGTCTTCTTTACTGTTCTTTTCTTCCACGAAATCCTCTGACACGACGTACACCCCCTAAAGCATATAGGAAATAATACTTAACAGGGCCGAGCAGGATTTAGCAAGCTAATTCTAAATGCACTGATACCAATTAAATCCCCTTTTTATTGCTGCCATGCTCCTGTTACCTCAAACCCAAGAGTAGAAAGATGCGCCCAAAGGCGGGGCATTCAAAAATGAAGGTTTCTCTCAGAAATTGATACCTGCTTGATATTTCATATTTGATTCCGTAATCTTTAGTGAAATCGGGCGATGTTCAGACAAAAACTTTGGCAAGAATTGTTCAACTCTGAGATCCTGAAAGGGCCTACAATATATGGGACTGGTCCCAAAAGGCGGACGTAATCCCGAAAATGTCCCACATCACTTCAGCCCCACCTTGCAAATGAATCAACTACAAGGTCTAAGTCGGCTTGATTTTTGTATCTGAAAAGTGAATTTTAAAAAACATGTCTTCCTTTGATGTCATCTTCGTCCTTCCGTATCCCTTTTCAGACCATCCCTCTTTTCCAGAAGGAATCTTGAGAAAGGCCCTGGAGTTGGAAGGGTTTCGGGTTGGGGTGATTGAAACGCCCTTTTGGCAGGAAAAGAAATCATTCGGGGCTCTTGGGAAGCCGAAACTCTTCTTTGCTGTCATTTCAGGGCCTGTGGATTCCGTGGTTTTAAATTATACCTCGTCACGTAGACGGCGGAAGGAGGATCTGTATCAACTGAAAGGGAGGGCCTACTTCGATGGGTACCCACCTTCGATCAAATACAAAATCAGACCTGATCGAACCACCATTGTATTTACAAGCAGGATCAAAGAGCTTTTTCATGATGTGACTATTGTCATCGGTGGTCTTGAAGCTACCCTTCGCTGTTTTGCCCACTATGACTTTCAACAGGACAAAATAAGGCGTTCAATACTGCTGGATTCGAGGGCAGATATTCTGGTTACCGGCATGGGGGAGAAACAGCTGGTCCAGATTGCCCGAATCCTCCAATCTGGAGTTTCGAGTGATAGCATAATGCTCTCCGGGACAGCGAGAACAACGAATGAATTTCCAGAAGGAAACAGTCTTATAGAACTGCCCTCCTTTGAGGCTATTTTGCAGGACAGAACAAAACTTCTGGAGGCCTATCTGATCATGGAAAGGGCATTACTTGAGGGAAAGGGCATAGTGCAGAAACACGCAGAACGGTATGTGGTGGAATATGCGGCTGAAAACTATGACTCGTCTGATCTTGACCGTATCTACAATCAGCATTATACCCGCATGCATTTGAAAGAGGATTCTTACTCACCAGCGCTGCGAATGAATCTTTTCTCCATAACCTCACACCGGGGATGCGGTGGTGGATGCTCTTTTTGTTCAATTGGGGTACATCATGGGAAAAAAGTCATTTCACGCTCTATGGAATCCATTACAAAGGAAATCCGTAGTCAGACCCGACACCCGGAATGGAAAGGCTATATTTCTGATATTGGCGGCGCCACAGCCGAAATGTATGGGAGTGTTTGTGAGGTGGAGGGATGTCCGAAACCATCTTGCCTATACCCAGAAAGGTGCAGTATATTTGCTCCAGGAAAAAGATATATGGAGTTGTTGCGAGAATGCAGAAAAGTACCGGGCGTCAAAAAGATATTTCTGGGTTCCGGTGTCCGGTACGATGTGTTGCTGGACATCCCTGAATTACTCGAAGAGATCCTGCTTTACCACTGCGGGAGATTCTTGCGTATTGCACCCGAGCATACAGAAGAACCTGTTCTGAATCTGATGAGGAAACCATCGCTTAAGGCCCTAGAATCATTTGTAGGCCTCTTCCATTCCATTAACAAAAGACTGAAACGAAGAATTGAGCTGGCACCCTATCTCATAGTGGGCCATCCTGGAGAAAAATGGGGTGATGTTATTGAGATGAAAAAGAAGCTCAAATCACTTGGGTTGAAACACAGCAGTGTACAAATCTTTACACCCAGTCCAGGAACCCTTTCCACCGCCATGTATTATGCAGAATGTAACCTTTCGTTTCAATCCATTCCCGTTGAAAAAAAGATCGGGGAATTAATGAAACGAAAGAAGCTATTAACCCAAAGAACTGGTAAGAACTTGCTATTTCGAAGCAATTCATTTTGAAAAATTAAACCCTCAATGCCTCGCTTGTCCAATTTTTGATTTCTCTGGTGCTCATCTATGTAACAAGGGCAGGTCGCTCGGAGGTGAGGGTTTCATCGGTCTGCTTGAGAACACATTGGGTCGGATACTCCGCAGGCAAAAGCCCGGCCGAAAGGCCAAACAAAGACCAGAATAACGTATGGTGCCGCCGGATTTGATTAATTGATCAGGAAAATAACCGGAGCTGAGATCAAAGAGGTAACGGAATATGCATAGATGCTGGAAACAGGATATCGGACGCTCCCTGAGGATTACGTTCAGCGGCGCGATAAGCGTTGTGGCGCTCACATGGCTGTGCGGTACGTCCCTGCCACAAAGCGTTGCCGCCTCAAGGTTGTCTGAAGAGGTTCGCGAACTACTGCGAAATCGTGTAGAAGCAGCGGGGGTTACACTTAGAATTGCCATCGGAGAAGAACTCATTCATTGCATCCAGGCCCTATCAGATTTCTACGAATGGCGGGTTTACACGCCGGCCTGGACAGACGACCATGTCCCTCAGCCGCACGCTGAAGCACTGGTAAGGGCGATCAGCCGGGCTGACCGCGAGGGACTCAAACCTGAGCACTATCATCTGGCAAAAATCGAGCGCATCCTGGGGGAGGTAGGCAAAAATAGAGGTAGGGCAAAGACTGTCAATCCGCGAACTCTCGTTGATCTCGAGCTACTTCTCACCGACGCGTTTCTCCTGTATGGATCACACCTGCTCTCCGGCCGCATCAACCCTGAAGCCATTGACCCCGAGTGGTTTGCCAACCGGCGGGGAGCGGATTTTTCTGTGATCCTTCGGAAGGCGCTGGATTCCGATCAAATTGAGGAAACGTTGCAGAGCTTGCTGCCGCCACAGCCTGGGTATGCCAAGCTGCGGGACGCCCTGGCGCACTATCGAGAAATTGCCGCGAAGGGCGGTTGGCCGCAGCTCCCGGATGGACCTACTATGAAAAAAGGCGACCGCGGCGAAGGGGTGGTGGCACTGAGAGGCCGCATCGCTCTAGAAGATGACTGTCGAAGGGAATTGCATCAGTCAACTGACCTATTCGATGAGGCCCTGGTAGAGGCCGTCCGCAGGTTCCAAAGGTTGCATGGGCTTGACGCCGACGGTGTGGTCGGGCCTCAAACCGTGGCGACCCTCAACGTTTCGGCGGAAGAGCGGGTGCGCCAGATTGAAGTGAATATGGAAAGGTGGCGTTGGCTTCCCCAGGATCTCGGCACGCGCCACGTCCTCGTCAACCTTGCTGATTTCGATCTAAAGGCGGTAGAAAGTGGGCAGCCGGTCATAGCCATGAAGGCCATTGTCGGGGAAGCGTACCGCCGCACCCCTGTTTTCAGCGATGAGATCACCTACCTGGTTCTGAATCCCTCTTGGAATATACCTAACAGCATAGCGGTAAAGGACAAACTGCCACTCATACAGGAAGACCCCGATTACCTTGCGAAACAGAAAATACGTGTGTTTGAGGGGTCGGGATCGGACCTCAGGGAAATCGATCCCAAAATGATTGACTGGGCGGAGGTTCATGCAGAAAACTTCAATTTCACGTTGCGCCAGGAACCAGGGCCCATGAATGCCCTGGGACGCGTGAAATTCATGTTCCCCAACCGGTTCGGTGTCTACATACATGATACCCCGTCTGGTGAGCTCTTCTCAAAAATCCTACGCACATTCAGCTCAGGTTGTATCCGCATTGAAAAGCCCATCGACCTAGCGGACTTCCTCTTAAAGGATGATCCTCAATGGACCCGGGAGGTCATACTGGCGGCGGCCGACAGGAACGGAGAGCAAACCGTGCGGTTGCCGAAGCCCGTTCCGGTTCACCTCCTATACTGGACGGCGTTTGTGGGCGAGGATGGTGGGATTCATTTCCCCAACGACATCTACGGACGCGACAAGAGAGTTCGTGATGCTCTGGATTCAGGGCCACCGTGTAACTGATCGTTGAATTTGATTCGTGGTAGCAGTCAGGGGGCAAAATGGTCCCCCCCGGTTCTAAGGTTCTCTACTTGTGGTGACATGATCGACTAAACTATTAGCCTAAGGGGTACCATAAGCGCGTGTGGGAACGTGATATGGGAGAAGAATATGTAGACGAATTCCTTCGGGGATTGGTACTCCTTGCACGGAGGTTTGTTATCGGGCTGATTGCCGTGACAGTTCTTTTGTCACCCATAGCTTCAGAAAGGGCCCTTGGGTTTAGCTCTGAGAAGGCGGGGTTTACCATCAGATTCAAACATGAGCTCTCTCCCTATCGGGTGATCGCCGTTTTCTCGCTCCCTGACGAAAAGATAATGATTGAGGCAATACCTCATGACAGCGATGCCAGCTATTCGTTCACAGCGCAAGGAGGGGCACTACGCAAGATAGGAAGGTACAGGTGGCTCTGGAAGGCGCCTGGCGAACGGGGGGTCTACGAGGGTAAGCTAATTGGTCAACCGGGGTATCACTGTATAACGGTCAGCTTTTTCGTCATGGTTCCATTTACTAATTTGAAGGGGCAGCACCTCAATGGCTACCGAATTGGGAAATATCCTGATACCCTCTTGCATTTTTTGCCCAGCTATAGGCCACCGAGAGGGTTCATTGAAGTGACCGAGGAAAACCAAGATACAATGGTTTCCCCTCATTTTACCTTGAAGCAGTTTGTCTGCAACCAGGACGGCGGCTTCCCGAAGTATCTTGTCCTCAGGGAACGGTTGGTTTTGAAACTGGAACATATCCTGGAAGAGGTCAATAAACATGGGTATCGGTGTGATACGTTTCATATTATGAGCGGGTACCGGACCCCTTACTACAATGAACTTCTCGGGAATGTAAAGCACAGCGCTCACCTCTGGGGAGGTGCTGCGGATATCTTCATTGATGAAACCCCCAGGGATGGCATGATGGATGACTTGAACAAAGACGGAAGGATCGACTGGAGAGATGCGCATATCCTTTATGATATCATCGGGGATATGTACGGGAGGAAGTCCTACAAGCCCTTTGTGGGCGGACTGGCACGGTACGAGAAGACCGCCTGTCACGGACCTTTTGTTCATGTCGATGTTCGAGGAAAACGAGCAAGATGGTAAAGGGGGACATCCTTCAATAATTCAATATCGCCTCCTGCTCACATTGCTTATCATCTTGTTCAGTAACTGTACAATCTTTGAGGCACATGCCGGAAATTGAACTGTAGAAGGTGTAATATCTTGCCAATATCATGCTTTTAAGTGTCTTGGGGTGCCATAGCCATATCTAAGTCCCTCGATTCATAAATTCGATGACGTATTTATTCAGACTCCGGCTGAGGAGATCACTCACCCTTTTCTGAATCAGGGAATAGGCCTGTCATAGCAGCAATTTTTTCTGGAGGTGCCAGGAGGACAAGTATATCGTTTGCACGAAATGTGGTCTCTCCCCCTATGTGGGACAATATCTTGGAGTCTCTGCGTATAGCCAGCAAACTAACACCATACTTCCTTCTCAATTCAATCTCAGCAAGGGACTTTCCGACTAGTGATGATCCTTCACGTATTCGAAACGTACTGATTTCGAAATCGGGAAGATGAAGTCTCAGATCGGAAAAGGAATGTAACTCCTTGGAAAGGCTCCGGAACATCTCGTAACCATCTGCCCTCACCTCAGCGACGAACTTGTCTATTTCATCTCTTGGTATGAGATATTTTCCCAAGACACGAGTGAAGATCTCAACTGATGTCTCAAACTCCTCGGGGATAACCTCACTAGCCCCCAAGTCATACAGGGGCTTCACTTCCGGGAGAAAGCGCGTTCGTGCGATAATGTAAATCATTGGGTTAAGCCTCCGTGCCATTTCGGTAATTCTCCGCGTTGCCGCGGGGTCGGAGATAACCACCACCAGTATCCTCGCATCTTTAATTCTTGCATGCTCGAGGACGGCCTCCTGGATTGCATCGCCGTAGTGAATCGGCTCACCCTTCAATCTCTCAACCCTCACTGTCTCAGGATTCATCTCTATGATCACATAGGGGATGCCTGCCGCCCTGGCAGATCGAGCCACGTTCCTCCCATTAACACCAAAACCAATGATAATGAGGTGATCTTTCAGGCGGATTCCCTTACCAACGCTATTGAGCTCGGGCACGAAATATAGGCCGGATTTTAACCTTCTCGGCAGGGGTGCCAGCAAGGCCAGGTCTGCAAGGCGAGGTGCCAGGGTCACAATTGTTGGCGTGGCAGCCATGGTGAGAACAGAGACGGCCAGGAAGAGCTGGTAGGTATCTCTGGCAAATAAACCATACTCAACCCCCGTTCTAGATAGAATAAAGGAGAATTCCCCGATCTGACTGAGCGCCAGTCCCACTAAAATAGCTGTGCGAAGCGGAAATCCAAGTAGCGCTGTTGCGGACCCAGCGAATATCGCCTTTAAGGTCAAAACGCACAAGGCAATAATCGCAATGAGCCCAGGCCGGTGGGAAACGAAACCGACATCCAGCAACATGCCGATGGAAATGAAAAAGAAGCTCGTAAAGACATCCCGGAAGGGCAAGATATTGCCGAGTGCCTGGCTACTGTATTCAGATTCAGATATGATGAGGCCGGCCAGAAATGCACCGAGGGCAAGCGATAGACCCGCACGATGAGTGAGCCATGCAACTGCCAGACAAATAAGGACAATGGCCAATAAGAAAAGCTCACGGCTCCGCGTACGGGCTATCTGATAGAGTAACTTAGGCACAAGCCATCGAGCGCCAATGATGACTAAGAGGATGATACCGATTCCCTTGGCTGAGAGAATAAGGAGGGATTGCGCCAGATTTCCCGTTGATCCGGCCAGCAGCGGCGTGAATAAGATCATCGGGACAATAATGACATCCTGGAAAATCAAGATACCAAGCGCCGTTCCTCCATGGGGGCTATCAACTTCCGCCCTTTCCTGAAGCAGGCTGAGCACAATGGCCGTGCTACTGAGGGATAAGAGAAATCCTATGAAGATCGATTCGGCGAAGCTCTGACCGATTTGCCTGGCCAGAACAAAGGCAGCGGTCAGAGTAAGGAGCACCTGCAGTGAGCCCCCAATCAGGACTGATCTCCTGATCTGCACCAGGCTCCTTAACGAGAAGGCAATGCCAACGGTAAAAAGGAGCAACACGACCCCGATTTCGGCCAAGATTTCCACCTGGGGGACCGCGCCTATTAACGCCAATCCGTGCGGGCCTATCAATACACCGGTCATAAGGTAACCCACAATTGGAGGTACTCGAAGTCGATGGCAGACAAGGAGGACCGCAATCGACAGGCCAAAGATAATAATGATGTCTTTTAGGAGCGGTATTTCCATGTGCGATCAAATCGGTCGGTCAGAAACTGCTTTTTTACGTTGGCTCTGCTCTAGTGCCATCGAAACCACAAAGCAATGAAACAAATCAACTTTTAGGGTTCCAAAGAGGCGCCTCGGCCTTGAGAACGCCGCAAGGCTACGCCCCTTTGAGAAAGTGAAGCCCTGCCCTTTAGGGGCGAGGCTTTGCTGTGCGCTGAATAAAGTTCAGACTCGGTGGTTCCTCTTCTATGAAATAAGAGAGTTCTTTCCAAACGTTCTCTAAGTCTATATCATTCAAGCTTAACTTCTTCTGCTTAAACTCTCCAATGGTGCAGTAAAGTTTTCTCCTGCCCACACCGTAATGCTTGTTTGGTATCAAGAAATGGATGCCGGGGCCATATCTCTTTGCTATCTGTGCCTGAAGCTGTGACTGGGTCTTATATGTCTCGAAGGCACTTACGTTATACCTGATAGCAGCTAAGCTCAGATTCTTTTCCAGCAACTGATTAATGACCTCATGGAAGAAGCTTCTGCTGAACTTTACCTTCCTTTCCCCCTTTATCTTTGGTATCAAGATCTTCCAGAATAGGTGTCTGGTGAGCATGGAGGCGGATTTTTTCCTGACGCCCAAGTTCTTGATTTTCGCCTCTCCCTGCCTTGTCAAGTAGATGTAGTTCTTCTTGAGCAGGCCTTTCCTTTTATTGATATAGTCCTCTTCGTCCATGTATTTGTCCTCTTCGTCTTTTTTCTGTCTGCCTCTGAAAAACCAGATGTTTGTAATCTCATCATCGACCTCCATATCAAAGGTGTCGGAAGGAAAGGCAACATTGGCTCTAATCTCTTTTATCACCTTATCCTTCACATCCAAAAGCCTTTGCTTATCCCTGTGCTTGTCTAGCACGCATACGCTGTCCGTATCTGAGAAGATGTTAGTATAGCCCGCCTCTCTGAACCTTCTCCTGGCTAGCTGGATCCATTGCCTTCCCAGTGCCGTGCAGTCGGGAGCAGTGTTCGGCCTGTAAAGGTGCTTGAACCTTTTCGAGGATGAAAGTCCGTATATCGAGTTCATCACGATCTTCAAGGCATATTCCCTGGGGTTTTTGCTCTGCTTGTATTGTTCCCTCTTCCTATACGTTGATAGCAGAAATTTCTCTATGGGGCCCAGTTGTCTGTGATTATACGTGCCTGTTGTCTTGAAAACGCCATTGCCATTCCACCCGCGAGTACTCGGAGAGAACAAGTTGCACTGCAACATGACATGAGGGTAAAGGCTTCTAAAATCAAGCAGGTAAATGTCGCCCTGGCTTTCATCAAAGCGCTCGCCAGCAGGATAGGCTACGTAACCGCCTCCGTAAGTCCCTTCTTCTCTTACATCGTCGTATTCTTCCTCCAGGCTTAGCTGGTTGCAAATGGCCTTGTACGCGAAGACGGACGGAGAACAGGTGAGGTACGCCTTGGTTTCAATATCCTTCTTTGAAACAAAGTCCTTGAAGCTTCCGAAATAATCTTCCAGCCATTCATACATCCTCCTGGTAATCACGATGTCCCGTAACGTGTAGTCTTGTACCTTCTTCTTCTCTTCAGCTGTCCATACAGGCTTGTGAAACAGAGAATAGTCAAAGTCCTTTACCTTCTCTTCCCCCTTTTTAGTTATGCCTATTGCCCTGGAGATAGAATCGAGATCGAACCTCAGCAAGATATCATCGAGAAGTGTTTTACCGATCATTATGATTTTTGCCCGGCTCTCAAAGACGTCCCTTAAGTCGATATTATTCTTGGATTTAAAGAAGGCCTGAAAGGTGCTGTACCTCTTATGAAAGCTTACGCGGAGGTCGTTTTCAAGGTAGCGCTTCAGAACCATGTTGTCATAGAGGAAGTTATTAAAGCCGACCAGGCAGTCATGATAGGATACTATGCGCTTTACATCTTTTACCCCTGTCAGGAGGTAATGCTTCTCAGTGGCGTAGCTATAACATCCGAAGACCCTGAGCTCATCCTTGGAAGGATCAGGCTTTCCGTCCGCTGTCCTGCACTCAATATCGTATACTAGAACTTTTTCTTTAATCTTCTTTTCGCTCATCCGTAACTTCCGTGAATGGTTGCCTGCAGGCTTCTACCCTCTCCATACCTTTATGTCATGTTTATCGAGCCTGAGACCGCACCCCAATCAATTTCGCTGGATGAGGTAGCGTTAGGGCCGTCCTGCAGTACGATCCATAGGCGCGTGCAGCGACCTGTTAGCACTTCTTGTCTCTTCCACATCATCGGTTTCATAATCTATAGTTTTTTCATGGAGCAAAGCAGTATCCGGACGATAGCGGACTTGGGTCGATGGGATCGCAAAGCGGACTCGCGGGTAAGCCTTTCCAAACTCACGGAGCAAGATCTCTATGATCTGGGTTGAGATTTCCTGACGCTGAACTGCAACGGTGTTGTATCGCAATCGTACCAGAAC